>Ga0207969_100004_pt1 | contig 243095 bp, 223 predicted proteins | sample LakWasMet25_LOW6_2_FD_183869 | JGI IMG/M metagenome (GOLD analysis project Ga0207969, IMG submission 183869) | Freshwater sediment methanotrophic microbial communities from Lake Washington under simulated oxygen tension - Sediment Metagenome... | ecosystem: Environmental > Aquatic > Freshwater...
CGCGTTTGTTAGCAATTATGGATGCTATAGCGATTAGTCTGTCTTTGCTTAAGTCAGAATTTAGTTCCCAAGGCATTTCTTGCATGTTTGTTCCTATACCAGATCAATAAGAGTTCTTATTATTGGCTTTTTATTTAAATTGTCAAGCAAATGCATTTTTGTAAACTATTTTTTGATTTGTTCTTTATGTATATCGTGTTTATCTGTCGGTTGATAGGCTCTATTGGTAACCAATTCTACATTGGAAGTATCCATAGTCTTCTTTTCACCCCATATCCGCCAGCAAGCTTTCATAAGGTATGCTCAATCCGTCGTGCAAACGTTTGATCATTCTCAGGCTCAACGGCCGTTTACGATTAAGCACTTCCGAAACGCGTCCGCTGCTGCCGATATAGGCTTCCAGGTCGCGGTTATTCAAGTTTTGTTGCTCCATCCTGAATTTGATGGCTTCAATCGGATCGGGCGGGGTTATCGCGTAGTGTTTGTTTTCGTAGGCTTCAATTAACGTAACCAGCACTTCCATCTCGTCAGCTTCGGGTGTGTCGGGTTCGGCTTGAAAAACTATTTCCAGACGTTGGAATGCGGTTTTTAATTCGTCATCGTTACGGATGGGCTTAATATTCATTGACTGTCTCCACGTTAATTAAGTCGTATTGGGCATGGGTGCCGACAAATTTTATCCAGGCGATTCCGGCTCGATACTGCATTTCTACAACTAAACGGTACTTGTTGCCGCCGATATTGAATACCACTCGGTTGTTGCTACAAATGCTGGCATTCCGATATTGGTCTTTTATGTCTTGCGGCGACGACCAATTAGCTTTAACGGCTTCTTCGTACCAGCTTTCTAATGGGCCTTTGGCATCGCGATAAGCGGATTGTTCCCAGAATTTTTTGATGGTGCTTTTGGCTATGACCCGCATGAATTGCTCGTATTATGCTCCCGAATTGGGAGGATGATAAACAAAGTTGCGATTTTATTCAAATTTGCCCTAACACCCATTCACTTTGTCGGCTTTACGACAATTTCTTTGTTTTTGCGTTGCATTGTTCTGTCGATATTGCACCAATCCAGGTTTACACCCCGCTATTTCCGCTAAATAAACAGTTGGCAAGTATTTTGCTGTATCAAGATTAAAGGCATTACGCCAAGCAGCTTGAGTTTAGCCATGAAACCACAGACCCGCACTATCATCATCGACGACACCACGCTCCGCGACGGTGAGCAGTCGGCCGGTGTTGCTTTTTCGCTGGACGAAAAGCTGGCGATTGCAACGCAGCTGGGAGACTTGGGCGTACCGGAACTGGAAATCGGTATTCCGGCAATGGGCTTGGTGGAGCGGGAAGAGATCAAGGCTATCGCGGCTTTAGGCTTATCTTCAAAGCTGCTGGTCTGGTCGAGAATGCGCCGAGATGATTTACATGCCTGTTTAGGCTTGAATGTGCATAAAGTCGATTTATCCATATCTGCTTCGGACCAGCATATTCAGCACAAGCTTAAACAAAGTCGGCAATGGGTACTAAACACCATTACCAGCTGCGTTCAGGAAGCGCGAAGCCTGAATATGGAAGTCTGCGTCGGTATGGAAGATGCCTCGCGAGCCGATCTGGACTTTTTGATCCGCATGGCCGAAACCGCACAACTGGCGGGAGCAAGCAGGATTCGTTTCGCCGATACGGTCGGCATTATGGAACCGTTCGGTGTACACGAAACGATCAAAAAACTAAGAGCGGCAACCGATCTGGAAATTGAAATGCACGCCCATGACGATTTAGGGCTCGCTACAGCGAATACACTGGCAGCGGCGTTGGCAGGAGCGACTCATGTCAATACCACGGTTAACGGCTTGGGCGAGCGCGCGGGCAATGCGGCATTGGAAGAAGTGGTGGTTGGATTAAAGCAACTCTATGGCATTGAAACGGGGATTAATTTACAGAACTTCCCTGCCCTTTCCGAACAGGTGGCCAGTGCATCGGGCGATGCGATCGGCAGTAGGAAAAGCCTGATCGGCAAAAGCGTTTTCAGCCATGAAGCCGGCATTCATGTCGATGGCTTGTTGAAAGACCCGAATAATTACCAAGGCGTCGATCCGGCGATTGTCGGGCGCAGCCATCAATTGGTTCTGGGTAAACACTCGGGTACCCAAGGTGTGATTCACGCTTATCAACAGATAGGCATCGCAGTCAGTCGAATACAGGCGCAAGCCTTATTAACCCAGGTTAGGCGCTTTGTCAGTGATACCAAAAGATCACCCAGAGCCGAAGAGCTTAATCTTTTTCATCAAAATCTTTAGAGGGCGATCACCATGAACGAACATAAAGAACTGCCGTCAAGCGAACCGGAAGTTAAAGAGACTTTGGAAATACCGGATCAGGACGATCTTTATCCCGGTTCTTTTTTCAGGATACCGGGGCCGCCCAGGTTGGGTAAGACGGGTTGGAGTTTGAACTAGTTATTGCTCGTTCCCACGCACACTACGTCACTACCATTAGGTTAAGAAAATAGGTAACAAACAAATGTCGATCGAGTAGGGCGCGCCGTGCGCGCCAGAGAGATAGCAAATTTTTCAAGTATCGGGAAAGGCGCGCATGGCGCGCCCTACCTTTTATCGTTCCCATGCTTCGGCGTACCCTCTGGGGCATAAATGGGAATGCGGTATGCGACGCTTCAGCGTCGCGTTGAGTTAGGCAGGATATGTCCTGCGTATCCAACAGGAGTTTAAAAAATGGTTATGGCCATATCAGATAACATTAAAAGCCAAGCACAAGCGCCGCAGGGATTTCTGGCCCAATGGCATGAAGATGTCCACTGTGTTTTTGGCCGCGACCCCGCAGCGCATAGCATCTGGGAAATATTGCTGACTTATTCGGGCGTTCATGCGGTTTTGATGCATCGGATCAGTCACCGTTTATGGAAAGCCAACTGGAAGCTGCCTGCCAGGATTTTAGCCGCATTTACCAGAGTTCTGACCAACGTTGAAATTCATCCCGGCGCGACCATCGGCAGACGGTTATTTATCGATCACGCGCTAGGCGTGGTGATCGGCGAGACGACGGAAATCGGCAACGATGTCACTTTGTATCACGGCGTAACGCTGGGCGGCACGACCTGGAATAAGGAAAAACGCCATCCGACCCTGGGCAATAATGTCCTGGTGGGTTCAGGAGCCAAAATTCTTGGAGCCATTACCTTAGGCAACAATGTCCGCGTCGGCGCTAATTCGGTGGTCATTAAAGATGTACCGCCCTGCTGCACGGTAGTGGGTATTCCGGGCCGCGTGATCCAAAGCAAAGGCACGCAAATCCAAAACCGGCACGGCATTGACTTGGATCATCATTTGATTCCCGATCCGGTCGGCAAAGCGATCGCTTGTTTGATCGAGCGGATTGATGAGCTGGAAGCCAAGCAAACCGAATCACCCAAAGTAACGGTTGAAGAAGATTGCGACCATTGCGAAGCGGAAAACGTTTGCCTTCCCAAAAAAGACAGCCCGGTAAAACTGGCGGCGAGGCTGTAGATGGATCTGCTGGATTTTGAAGCGCAAGGTTTGTATTTCGAACAACCGGATGTTGCGGGCGTTAAAGAGTTAATAGCAACGGCGGCAGAAAATTATGCCGGCGGCGATGCCGAGTTGTCTTTATTGCAAGCGTATTTTCTCGCGCCGGAATCGTTGAATGTATTGGTGGCATTAAACCGTTTTTACTATTACCAGCATCGGCTGGAAGACGCTTTAGCGGCAACCACTAAAGCCCTGATTGTGATCAGGCCGACGATTGCTTTTCCCGAAGATTGGCAAGAATTGCAGATCAGCCATATTACCGAGGCGCCGGCTGCATTATTAACTAATGTCAGACTGTATTTGTTCACCCTGAAAGCCATCGGTTTTTTGAATATGCGCTTGGAGAATCTCGATGTAAGTCAGGCAATTTTTGAAAAGCTGGTCGAGCTTGATAGCAAGGACAGAATCGGCGCACAGGGATTATTGGAATTGGTGATCAAGCGAAAAGCGGATACGGCAACGTAGAGTACGCAGTGCGTACCATTGAATATGGAAAAGGTACGCATAGCGTACGAAAGTATTATCCAAATAAGACTGATGAGGATTATTTACCACAGAGAACACGAACGACTGCAAGGATGCAGGAGGTAGAGCAATGCAGGAGCAATTGCCGAGGACACGGAGAAAATGATCCTTTTAATTCATGATATTAAAACTCTGTGTTCTCTGTGTCCTCTGTGGTTAGTCTCTTAAACAGAATACTTTCACAGTCTCGTACGCTACATGGCTTATTGGATTTGATGATCAAACGTAAAACAGATGTAGGCTGGGTCGCCTAAAGCGCCTACTGTTGGAAGCGCAGCATAACCCAATATTTTTGAACCACGATTGTTTGAGTTGTGCTGCGCTGACTCAAAAGCTAAATGGAGCAAGATCATGTTGAAAAAAGAGTTAATCGATTCGTTGATAACCATTATGCCTCTGGTGGTATTTATTATCCTGGCGCTGTACCTGTTATTTCAGGATGCCGCTTCAGTCGGGCCCCTTTAATTACCGGAGAAAACCCATGAATTTTGAAGAAGAACTGGAAGAGTTGGAATCGGCGGAAGACTTCCTGCAATATTTTCAACTGGACTATGAGCCGAGCGTGGTGCATGTCAACCGCCTGCATATCTTGCAGCGTTTTCATGATTATTTGCAGAAAGCTGCTGGCGGTATGCCGGAAGATGAAGCCCCGAAAAGAGCGGTTTACACCAAGCTGCTGCAACGGGCTTACCAGGATTTTGTCGAATCCGATGCACAAACCGAAAAGGTCTTTAAAGTGTTTGCTATGGGTGAGCTGTCGCAAACGGCGTTTGTTTCCTTAAGCGATATAAAAACATGAAACCCGAGCGCTTCGACGAAGGCCGGTTCGAATATGGCGAATCGGTCCGGGTAACCCGAAACGTCCGCAACGACGGCACTTATCCGGGCATGGACGTCGGCACGCTGTTGATTCGCCGCGGCAGCGTCGGCAATGTCATTGAAGTCGGCACTTTTCTGCAAGACCAAGTGATTTTTACCGTGCATTTCCTGAATCATGGACGCATGGTCGGCTGCCGTCTGGAAGAATTAATAGGCGCCGACGAACCCTGGAACCCGAGCCGCTTTGAGTTCAGGGACAAGGTTGTTTGCACCAGGGATTTAGGCATGCAAGGCAATGTCCTGTTTGCTAAAGGCACGGAAGGCGAAGTGTTTAAGGTCATCAGAGATGACGAATTGATTCAATACCATGTCGCTTTTCAAGGCAGAGTCTTGCAAGTGCCCGAGACAGCGCTTGCCCCGGCGCATCCTGAGTCATTTAACGAACCCGAGGTTTGATATGGCGGTAATTGAGAAATCTATCCAGCTGGAATCCTACAATTTATTAAGGGCCGCTTTAGCTTTATTCAAAAAATCGCCCAATGAACTGACGGAAGCTGAGCTACAGCAGGCAAAAACTCAGGCTTTAAATGAATTCAGGATTGAGAGTAGAGTGCTGAATACGCCGGAAGCTTCGGCTGTGATTATTACTGAACAGGAACTGCAACAGGCCTATCAGGAAATCCAAAGCCGTTATAACGATGAAGAGGCTTTTTTCAGCGATCTGAAAAAAAATCAGCTTACCAAAGACAGCTTGCAAACATCGCTGCATCGCCAGTGCAAGGTTAATACCGTGCTGGAGCTAATCGCCAGCCGTGCGCCGACTATCAGCGATGCCGATATCGGTATTTATTACCACCTGCATGCCGAGCAATTTAATCGTCCTGAGCAACGTGAAGTCTGCCATATCTTTATCAGCATTAACCCGGACTATGCTGAAAACACCCATGAAGCGGCGTTAACGCGCGCTCAGGAACTTGCGGATAAATTGCGTAAAAAACCGCACAAATTTGCCGATCTGGCCTTAAGACATTCCGAATGCCCTACCGCTTTGCAGGGCGGCGTTCTCGGTACGGTGCCGCGCGGTACGCTATATCCTGAATTGGATGAAGTGTTGTTCAAATTAAAACCGGGAGAAGTCAGCGATGTGGTCAAATCGGAAATCGGCTTTCATGTGCTGTTGTGTAAGAGCATACAAAAAGCCGAAACTTTGTCCCTGGCCAAAGCGACCCCCAAAATACGCCAGCTAATGGACGACCGCGCCCGACGTACTTGTCAGCGCGCCTGGTTAGCCGGTTTAGCCACTTCGGCAATTGTTCCTGAAATTGCCTTATCTCCTGCCTCCGTGCAGTCGTCCGAATCCGAGGAAAGCAAATGAGCGAAAAAGAAACCAAACACTGTTCTTTTTGCGGTATTGAGCAATCCGCTTCGGTGCCTTTGATTGCCGGCAGCGAAGGCTATATTTGCGGGGCTTGCGTGACCTTAGCCAATCAGGTGGTCAGCAATTGGAGCCGCAAAAAAGAGCTTTCCGAAATGCAGGGCACGCTGCCTATACCGGCAAAAATTAAAGAACATCTCGATCAATATATTATCGGCCAGCATCTGGCTAAAGAAATACTGTCGGTTGCGGTTTATAACCACTACAAGCGCTTGAGGCACGAAAGCGGCGATGCCGGTTTGGGCGAATTCGACAAAGATGTTGAAATCGGCAAATCGAATATCCTGCTGATAGGACCGTCCGGTACCGGAAAGACCTTGTTAGCCAGCACCTTGGCAAAAGTTGTCGGGGTACCTTTTGTGGTTGCCGATGCGACCACACTGACCCAAGCCGGTTATGTCGGCGACGATGTCGAAAATATCCTGGTCAGGCTTCTGGATGTCGCGGAAGGTAATATGACCAATGCCGAATGGGGCATCGTTTATTTGGATGAAATCGACAAAATCGCCCGCAGTCCCGAACAGCAAACCGGAACCCGCGATGTATCCGGCGAAGGCGTGCAACAGGCGTTGCTAAGATTAGTCGAAGGTTCGCACGTTAAAGTTCCGGCCAAAGGACGCAACAAGGACGGCGATGTGACGATGGATACGCGCAATATCCTGTTCATTGCCGGGGGCTCGTTTCCGGGCTTGGAAAAATATGTCGAAAAACGCTTGGTACCGACCAACTCCGCTATCGGCTTTCATGCCGAAGTGAGCAAATCGTCTGAAAAACCGGCATTGGAAGCCATGCTGAATGCGACCCAGCCGAGCGATTTGCGCAAATTCGGTTTAATCCCGGAGTTTATCGGCCGCTTTCCGGTATTAGCACCGTTGGAACCGTTGGATGTGGATTCGTTAATCAAAGTGTTGACCGAACCTAAAAATGCCTTGGTGCGTCAGTATCAACAGCTGTTTGCTTACGAAGGCGTCGAGTTGAAGTTTGAACATGACGCTTTGGCCGAAATTGCCCAAAAAGCCATAGAGCGCGAAACCGGCGCACGCGGTTTACGCAGCATTATGGAGCAGATATTGCGCAAAACCATGTTTGATATTCCATCTGTTGATGATGTTGAGCAATGTGTTGTCGATGCCGATGTGGTTAAAGGCGAAGGCGAGATCAAGTTGATAAAGAAGGCCGAGAAAATCAGGCAACAGGCCGGGTAGAACGAGGTTAAATGTGTGCCGCGCCACGAAAACCTCGTTCCCACGCGCTGCGTCACTGCCATTAAGTTAAGAAAAAAGCGCCCTCTCCTGCTGGAGAGGGCTGGGGTGAGGAGAATATAAATAAGGTAAAAAGCTTTATTTGATTCCCCTCATCCTAACCTTCTCCCTCAGGGAGAAGGGACTGTCCATCCTTAACTTAGTGGCAGTGACGCGCCGCGAATCACACGCAATGTCACAGGACGCAGCGCGTCCCATCAGGCGTTCCCACGCAACGCGTGGGAACGAGAAAACAACGAGAAAACAAAAAACGAGAAGCTTATGAAAACCGAAGACAAAATCCGCGCTCAACTGGCAGCCCAGCCGATCATCATTTATATGAAAGGCGTACCGACCAATCCGCAATGCGGGTTTTCGGCCAAAGCGGTCGGCATACTCAATGCGACCCATATTCCTTACGCTTATGTGAATGTGTTGGAAGCGCCGTTTATCCGTGAAAAATTACCGAGCATTTCTCACTGGCCGACTTATCCGCAATTGTTCGTCAACGCCGAACTGGTCGGCGGTTGCGACATTATTGAGGAAATGTCCAACAACGGCAGCCTTTTACCCTTGTTAGAATCCGCCGCGCCGAAAAAAGCGGAGGCCGCGAATGACGCATTAACTGCCGGCGAAGTGACGCAATTAGTGCAGCAAGGTATTGCCGATGCCAAAGTCATGATCGAAGGCGAAGGCTGCGATTTAACAATCACGGTCGTCAGCCCGCAATTCAACGATTTATCCATAGTAAAAAAACAGCAATTGGTTCTGGCAACGTTAAAAGACCCTTTGGCTTCGGGCAAGCTTCATGCGGTCAGCGTTAAGGCGTTTACCCCGGATGAATGGCAGGATAAACAACAGGCTAGCGGGCTGCTGCAAATTCAATCGTAACATGCAGACCTTCCATGTTTTACGACTGCCATGGATGGCGGAAGTGTCGCAATCGGTACGACCCCATGGATGGGGGAGGTAGAATCGCGTCGGGAACAAAGATCGAGAGCAACGCAGGAGCAGTTGCCGAGGGAACCGATGCGACCGACTGCCATGGATGGCGGCCGAGACTGCTCCCGGCAGTCCTCGGCATTTCCTCCATCCATGGAGGTCAGAAGTGCTGGAGCCGCCGGGAGCGGCTCCAGTAAAAACCTGGAAGGTCTAATCCGCAAACACAACACTGAGCGAGAAATGTCATGGCTAAAGTAGGCGTTTTTTTCGGCACCGATACCGGCAATACGAGGCGTATTGCAAAAGATATTACAACGGCATTGGGTTCGGCTATCGCCGCCAAACCGGTGAATATCCGCAATGCCGAGGTCGCGGATTTACAGGCGTATGAAACCTTGATTCTGGGCACGCCCACTTATGGCGAAGGCCAGCTACCCGGCTTATCGACCGGCAACGCGACGGCAAGCTGGGAGGAGTTTTTACCGACGCTGGCCGGACAGGATTTTAGCGGTAAGAATGTTGCTATTTACGGTTTGGGAAATCAAAAAAGTTACCCGGTAGAATTTGTCGATGCGATGTTTTATTTGTATCAGCAGTTTAAACAATGCGGCGCAACGATGATTGGCGCATGGGATACTGAAGGTTATAACTTCAAGAAATCTAAAGCTGTGGTCGATGACCGCTTTGTCGGTTTGGCATTGGATCAGGAAAACCAAAAAGACCTAACTCCGGAAAGATTAGCTACTTGGTTAAAAATGCTGGCGAAGGCTTGGGATTAAGTAGCCTCCAGATGAGTTTATTCAAAGTACGTAGGGCGTGCTGTGCGCGCCTTTTGAGACAATTCGGCGCGCACGGCACGCCCTACAGCATGTACTACGTACCGATTGAAAGGTAATAACGATGATAGAAGAATTAGCGGTCGTAGTGAAAACCGAAAACCATCAAATCTGGGTCGAAAGCGGGCAGAATAGCGCATGCGGCGGTTGCCTGCAAAAAGCGTCCTGTAGCACCAACGCAATCGGCAGCGTCCTTAAGAGAAAGTCGGTGCCGGTTGATTGCGACATTCAACTCAAAACCGGCGATCAAGTCATGGTTGCCATTGATGAAAGACTGCTGCTTCGCGCTTCCTTGTTATTGTACTTGATGCCGTTGATAGCCTTGTTTACCGGTGCAGGCATGACCGACTGGCTGCTAACTGAAAATGCACTAAACGCAGATATATGGATTGCCGGCAGCGCAGTATTAAGCTTTGTGGTTTCGCTGTGGTTCATCAACAAAGCGCAAAGCCTGTTGATACTGAACTATTACGCCCGGCCTGTCGTAGTCAGGAAGGTCTAGCCTTTCGTGCCATCATGAATGTTTGGGCGATTGACAAAGATATTCCGCTTAAGTTGCTGTTATTGGAACTGGTGCATCGCTACGGTGAAAATACGCTGGCGCTGAACAACCAGGAACAGCATTTCCAGGCCATCGATTTATGTACGATTACCGAGCCGGATATTTCTGCTTACATCTACACCTTCGGCCAGAGCTCAGGACGTTACGGCATAGACCTGAAATACCCTATCTCCACGCATAATATTGTCGGAGAAAATGAGAACCTGACCCTGGATCAAATAATAGAGATCCTCATCACCCATCTATTTTCTTAAACACTGGACATTATGAACCAAGAACAACAAACCGCGTTCCGTTACTTTATCAGTTATAGCGGCATCAAACTCCCGCTAAATTTGGTCAATGAAATAACCGAAGAAAGCTTGAATAACCGCAACACCTATTACCGCAGCAGTTTTGACGCCCAAGACAGGATGCTGCTTTGCCAGAAAATTGTTTACGGCGAAGTTGAGTCCGAGCACCGCTACCAATATTACGATAATGGCGTCTTAAAACACGCGCAAATAGCCGAAGATGATGAAGTCCGGGAGATTCATTTTAACGAGTCGGGGGAAATGCTCTGATTTGAATGGACGGCGATGGGCTTTCATGCGGAATGTACCTGTTTTTGTCCCAGCTCGGAGCATTCGCCTTAATCCCAGCAAACCGGCCTGCCAGCGATATGGCATCTTCCGACTCCGGAAGATGGGCAAAAATTTTTCGCGCAACAAAGTCACTCACCTTCCCGCAACAAGCAATTGCTTCCTTGGGCTAGGCCTAGGGCTCCCGTAGAGATACTCTGCACTCATCTATTTTCTAACTACTCAGCGGACAGTAAATGAAACTCCTGTATCCGTATTGGATTACTTTTAAAATAAAGGTCTGCGAAGCGTTACCTATTTTCTTAAAACCTACATATCCTGAAACCGAATTCCGCTTTCGCTAACTAGCTAAGCCCTGTGATACATAAAACTGTAAGGTTCCTTACAATTTCTTACAAAATACTTTTTTGTTGTTGAGTTCGGCAGCAACAACCACGCAGTTAAAATCATCAAAAACACTTCCATCTACCTGTTTTAAAAGCAAAATAAAACAACCCCGCAACATGGCATAAACCATGCTTTAGCTAAATCATTACCCTCATAGTCGTAAGGATAATGTCATGCAAGCTAATACGCTTAAGCCATTGCCGGGTTTCGTTAAAGCTTTGATTGATTTGGCTATGCATTAAAGTGTGAGCTACGCCATTCGTAAATCCAGCCTCGACATTCATATGACAGGGCCAACGCAACGCAAAATTTTGAATCATCTACCCATCATCAGGAGAAAAACAATGTTACTAGAAACCTATCAAGCTAAAGGATTATTAACCGTCACTCTGGTCAATGGAGAAACCGGCAACGCGGGCGTTTATGCTTATCGCGGCGACCTGGTTATAAAAGAAGGATCTCTTCGCGAAGGCTCAACAACTGACCGCAGACCGCCCGAAGCCCTATTAATTCATTCCGCTTTAATCATTGAAAACGACAAGATTAAATTTCTCAACGGCCTGCTGCCTACGCTCGATTTACTGCCGGTTCTTGTCGAAAAATATAAAGCCGATATTGCGGAAGACTGCATCGCTTTAATCTATGTGGAAAATATCGGTAAAGGCTTACAGGTTGAGCTGGAAGGCATTACTTATAAATTAATTCCTTTCAAGGATGGCTTGGTCTGGAACGAATTGCTTGAAGAGCTGTATATTGAAAAAAGCGAGTTGAAAGGTCAATCCGCTGAAGATAAAGTCGCCATCGCTTATGCAGCGGCCAAATCCTATAACCCAAAATCGCCGCTCGTCTCATTTGCCGAAGCGGAAGACAACACCATCGAAGTGATAAAAGATGCCGCAGTAGGCGCAATTTAGCACGCTGATGATGCTCTTTTGCACCACCTGATTAAAAGATAACTTTCTGCACTTGTTATGGCTAGCAACATTGCCGGGACTTCAACGTCTGGCAGTGTTGCTTAGTTCCTCGTTTTATTCTTTCAACGCATTGATATAGAGATCCTATGAAACTTCAGATTGAGCGCAAGTATGTAGAAGCCATGGTTGATGAGTTTCCGGGACTGGCCGCATTGAATGATCAGTTGCGCTTTGGCAATAAAGCCGAAGTGTCATTTAAGCAACTGTCCAATTCCGAGCTCAATTTTTTGCAGGGTCTTTATAAAAAAGCCGGCACCGAAATGCAGGGCCATGTCGCGTTGCTGTCAACACTACAAAAAGCGATGAACGACGATACGGTCAGGTTTGAAGAACATGACTTGGAAATGCTGCTACCGGCCATTGCGCGTTATCTGATTAATGACGCGATACGCGGCTGGTTATTCCAGACTAATGCGGCCGGCAAACCGATGGCCTACGTGGTCACCCGGCTGGACTTTACGCCTTCCGGCGAGGAAGAAACCGGACGCGTCACGCTTGAGCTCAAAGCCAACGCCAAAGGTAAAGTGGCGATCTCAACCATGACTATCCGCGCACGAGACATTGCCAATAAAACGGTCACGGAAATTTTTGTGGCCAAAGGTTTTTTGAAAGAGACGCCTGAACTAATCGCCACCTATGACGATGCCGCCGAACGCTATTTCGAATGGTGCGGCCAGTCCGGCACACAGTTTCTAGGCAAAGGCACCGGATTTTATGCCGAAGATCCCACCGCCTCCCACCGCAACACCGATTGGGCGCGCAAAGATGTCGTGGTTTTGTCTACCGAAGGCGGCTCCGCCCGCTTGGTCAATGATGAAAGCATCCTCAGCGAACGCGTGTTAACGATGGATGCCAAAGGCGACATTCTGGCTAAATATTTACGCAAAGCTGCCAGAAGCAATCGCTATGACTGCAAGGTCGAAAATGAAGTTGAAGCATCAGAAAAAGAAATCCCCAAAGGCTTGTTTACCGAACTGCCGGTGCATTGTTATCTGCTGATGTTCCATCTGGAGCTGCACCACCATTTATGGGTTCATGTGAACGACATCAAACCTTATCAATATCAGCCGGAATTAAAACAGAAACTGATTCTTCGCGAAGAACAGATCGACCTGATCGATATTCTTACTGCCGAAATGGATGTCCTGATGGATGACATTATTGAAGGCAAGTCGGGAGGCACCACGGTGCTGTGCGCAGGACCTGCCGGAGTCGGTAAAACCTTAACGGCCGAAGTTTATTCCGAAATTATCAAACGTCCTTTGTACCGCGTGCATTCCGGGCAATTGGGACTCAATGTCGGCGAAATGGAAAAAGCCTTAAAAGACGTACTGACCCACGCCCAGCGTTGGGGCGCGGTAATGCTGATCGACGAGGCCGATGTTTACATCAAGCGGCGCGACAATAACATCGCGATGAATGCGGTAGTCGGGGTATTTTTAAGAGTGCTGGAATATTTCAACGGCTTGCTGTTTTTGACCACCAACCGTGTCGATGACATTGATGAAGCCATTGTTTCCCGTTGCATTGCGCTGATTAAATATTATCCACCGGACACTGACGCTCGTCGCCGCATCTGGCAAGTCATGGTCGAGCAATTCGGCCTGGACGTTGATACCGACTTAATCAATCAATTAGTGACCAGCTTCCCGGAAGCGACAGGTCGGGACATCAAAGGGCTTTCCAAACTGGTCTCAAAGTTTTGCCAGCACAAAAAAGTAACTCCGACGCTGGATGTATTTAAGCGTTGCTCAATATTCCGCGGCATGGACCTGGAAAAATCAGCAGAAAATGCACTAAATAAGGGCAGTTAACTATCATAAATTGTTGCGTTTGGTGCAAATGTTATACAGATTATTATTTAGACCGAGACAAACAAGTGCAACTAATTGAAATACGAAACAATTAAATGTTGGCATTATTACTGCTTAATAATTTATATCATTAGTCTCGTTTGCAAGCCTCTCCTGAGCGTTGTACCTTCGGCGTCCTATTTTCTCGACTAGGGCGCTTTTTTTTGCCTGAAATATCTCGCCCGCCCCAGAAAACACCGGCCATTCAAGATTATGGCAAACAACTTGCTTGATGAGTTTATATGGCTTTTACATAGCCCTTAACGCTAAGAAATAGAGCAACTCATTACATTTAATAGCAACAAAATCTATTTCATTGTTAGTTTTCCTACAATTTTCGCAGCTTATTGAGGAATGACTTTCTGAGTCATTTAACACGACCATGAAAAAATACAAAACCATCTCCGTTACCGATTCCGAGCAACTGATTAAAGAATCCAAGCCTATGATCCTGGACTGCAGGGATATGAAAGATTACAAAGCCGGACATTTGGAAGACGCCCTGCACGTTCATGAAGGCTTAAAAGATTCCTTAGTGAAACGCGGCGATAAACAACGCAGCTTGTTGATCTATTGTTATTACGGTCATGCCAGCGAACATTTGGCCGAGTTTTTTAGCGATTTCGGCTTTAAGGATGTTTACAGCCTGGAAGGCGGTTATTCCGGCTGGAAAGAAAAACACCAGCAAGCATGATGAATCCTGAAATACGGAACTGGTTACAAGACAACTATTTTTCTGTAGCCCAACCGATTTTAAAAAACAGTGTCGGCATTTACCCGTTGATTTTGGCTAGCCGGCAAGGTCGTAGCGATGTGGTCCACTTTTTGATCGAACAGAATGCCGCACTGGATGTAAGAGATCAATACGGCAACAACGCATTATGGGCCGCATGTTATGCCGATAGCAGAGACTGTATCGAGGCCCTGATTCATGCCGGTATCGACATTAATTATCAAAACTCCGCCTCCGGCGCTACCGCTTTGATTTATGCAGCCTCCAGCGGTCGGGACAACGTTGTCGAACAACTCTTAGCGGCCGGTGCCGATCCAACGCTTAAAACGCACGACGATTTCACTGCGTTGGATTTGGCCTCCACCCGAAAAATACTCAAATTATTATCCCAGCTTGTTAAATCAGGAGATTAAAATGGAAGCATTGCCCCGAGAACTCGCCTTACGCATTGCCTTAGCCTCACGCATCTTGCCCGGTATCGATGTACCCAGATTACTGGGAATATTACACGAGCGAGTGGGCTCGCCTTTGGATGATGAGAAATTAAAATCCATCACCGTCACCAATCTTAAAACCGGTCTAGGCAGCCTGGATGGCGAAGAAGATGGCGAGGATATCGGCATCGGTCTTGCCAACATCAAACTGGCCGTGCGTTACCTGTGGGGCGATGAAGCCGAAGACGAAGACCTGCCGGAAATCATGCCTTATAAAGACGGCGATATGCCCGATTCCATCCGCGTCGCGATAGGTTCTAACAGCGGCGCGCTGATTAACGGCCATTTCGGTTCCTGTATCCGTTTTTTGGTTTATCAGTTATCGCAGGATGATTACCGGCTGGTGGATATACGCTCCACTATCGAAGCCGACAGCAGCGATGACAGAAACCTGTTTCGCGCCAATTTGATCAAAGACTGTCATGTGATGTTCGTGCAATCGATTGGAGGTCCGGCGGCGGCTAAAGTAATACGCGCCGATATTTACCCGATCAAGATTCCCGATGTGACCGAAGCGGTAGACCAATTAAAAGAGTTTCAAAAAGTATTTGATGCGCCGCCACCGTGGTTCGCTAAAGCCTTGGGACGTTCGGCGGAGGAAAGAGTCAGGTTTACTCATGATGAGGCTTATTCAAACGCAGAGGTGTAAGAGACGTTGTTGAATAAATCAGTTTTGTAATTTCAGTCAATCGGTTACCTATCTGCTACCTGAGATGGCTTGTGCAAACATATAACCTCTGATTTATAGGGAGCCAATGATAGGAGTCGAACCTATGGCCTACTGATTACGGATCCGTTTAAGCTAATAATTCACAAAATACATAACATATAACAATCAATCGGTTAGATTTACTGCTCTGTTACTAATTGTTGTCTTTTATTGCCTTTATTTATCAGCAAATGTCCCGCCAGTGCCCTATGAAGCAGACACAAAAGCCGGTATTACCCGGCCTTATACATTGAGCATTTGTGATTAAAGTGTCCGATAAAATGACATCCCAGAACTTCCTGGTTACCGTATGGGACTTGGCGAGATGCGAACTCATCGCTCGCCTCTTCGACCAAGTAATGAAGCGATGTACCAGCACTTTGGATTGGAAAAAAGACAAATAGGGCTTCTAACTGTTCAGTCAATACTTTTGCTGATAGAATCCAAGCAGCTTTAAACCACAATAATAAATTACCCATATAATAAGAAGGTAACGCTCATGTCCGAATATATTTCCGAAGCACTCGATATTGCCAATCAAGAAGCTGATCGCGCAAGACAGGCGGCAAACCGTTGTGAAGATTTCTGTCAATCTGCTGAACAATCTCAACGGGACGCTGAACGACAGGCACAAGCCGCCTCAGAATATGCAGTCCAAGCTGATCAACATGCCCATCAAGCCGAATTAGTCCTCCATCAAGCTGAAACACAGGCTGAAAATGCCGGTAACGCCGCTCAGAGTGCTAATGGCAGCGCCCAAACAGCAGCCCAGGCCGCTAGCAAGGCAGAGGACGAAGCGCAGCAAGCTCGCACCTACGCCGAAACAGCCGCCAATGCGGCGACTGAAAGCCAGACCTCTGCACAAACGGCGCAAGATTACGCCCAACAGGCCCAACAACAGGCTGAAAATGCCGCTAGCTCAGCTCAGGATGCAAACGGCAGCGCCCAAACGGCAGCTCAGGCCGCTAGCAAAGCAGAGGACGAAGCGCAACAAGCCCGCCCCCATGCCGAAACAGCTGCCAATGCGGCGACTGAAAGCCAGACCTCTGCACAAACGGCGCAAAATTACGCTCAACAGGCCCAACAACAGGCTGAAAGTGCCGCTAACTCAGCTCAGGATGCAAACGGCAGCGCCCAAACGGCTGCTCAAGCCGCTAGCAAAGCAGAGGACGAAGCACAGCAAGCCGCTCGATTCGCCAGCGACGCTCAATCATCCGCCTATTTGACCGGTCAGACAGTGAGTCAAACTCAGGAACATGCCGACCAAATAGCCCAGTTTGTTGAGCAGTCGACCAGCCGCGCTAAAGAAATTGAACAACAGCGCAGTGAAGCGCAAACGGAGATGGATAGGATACGGGGTCTTCGTGGTCAGGCCGAGTTTGTATTATCACAACTACAACAAGCGCTTTCCGAAACTCAAAATGCCCAGCACTTGGCTGAACAGGCTCGCGATGAAGCGCAGAGGCTGCGTGATGATGCGCGGAAACTGCACGAGCAGACCCAAGAGGCCTCAGCTCGCACCCAGGATCATTCCCGTAGTGCCGAACAAGCCTTAGCCGAGGCTAGCAGCGCCGTCGAAGATACGAAAAGATCAATGTTCGAAGCCAGAGCCGTATTGTCGCGTGCTTTCGCTGCTGTTAAGTGGTAACAAGAGCCACCTTACCTTCTTGAACATCAGCCCGTGGGGCGCAATAGCCGCTTCGCCTAAAGCGCCTACTGTTGGTATCGCGTATTTCGCCGTATGGCAATCTCGCCATGCGACGGAATACGCTATTGCATCCTACAGATGTTAACGCCGGCATTGATGCGTCAACACTTTTCCGGACACAACGTTAAGCACCCTTATGCTGCGATTCATAGTCAACGGGCGACAAATAGCCATTAGCGGAAGGGAGTCGCTCGCGGTTGTAAAAGACCTCAATCTATTCAAACACAGCCTGTTTGGTCTCAGATCAAGAGAGTCTTACAGACCCAATACAAAAAACTACGCCCGTAAATTTTAGCTTTTATTGACTGTTGATTCTGGAGGCAGGAAGAAGCAACTATATCTAAATTATATCGATAGCATGTCATGGCGGCGGTAATAACGCCTATAGAACAAAATAGGACAAATAGAACAAAATAAATAGACAGGGTACCAGATTTTACCTGATGGCTTGCACCAATTAAGGGGATTTTGGATTCTTACCACAATCACTGCCGGTGACTTTAGAGAGTCCAAATTAAGACGAAATCAATCCTGATGGTAACTTAAAATAACAATGCATTAGATGAAAAACACATAACACATTGATTATTATGGAGCCAATGACGGGAGTCGAACCCGTGACCTACTGATTACGAATCAGTTGCTCTACCAACTGAGCTACATCGGCCTTAATATTAATCGTACCTTAGAGTACCACTGCAAAGCCATTTAAAATTTGCCATGACCGTTAGTTATCCCAGCATACCCGGTTCTTCGACTACATTTTAATCTGTAGTTTTACTGTCGCAAGTATAACTTCATACTTTGTTTAGGGCATTAATGTATAGCTTAATTTAACCATTTTTTTGCGTAATTTAACGCTCCCAATAAGGCGACTTCAGGATTGGTGCAAACTTTAACCGATATTTTTTCCATCACGGCCCGGCAGCGTCCTTTTGCTAAAAAGCTGCGCATAAATTCCCCTTGTTGCAGCATGGGCAGGATTTTTGCCCCTATGCCTCCGGCCAGATAAACACCGCCATAAGGCAAACATTTTAATGCCAGGTTCCCAGCTTCCGCGCCATATAGACTGCAAAACAATTTTAACGATTCAACACATAACGCGTCACTTCCTATAATGCCCGCTTCGCCTATGACTGCGGCCGGATCCCGCTCTGTCATGCGCTGCTCGATTTCCGGATTTGCTTGTGCGTAGTTGACGTGCTTGAGAAATTGGTAAATGTTGACTAATCCTTCACCGGATATCAACCGTTCGCAACTGATATGCCCAGGGTATTTTTCCAGCAGGTACCTGAGTAATGCTATTTCCCGCTCATTAGTCGGTGCAAAATCAGAATGTCCGCCTTCAGTGGCGATAATATGATAGGCGGAGCCATTCCAGGCGATTATTGCTTCACCCAAGCCGGTGCCGGCGGCAATCACGGCTATGTTGCCTTGCTGCCGCTCTGCATCGGAATTCAGTTCGACAAAGTTGTGCTCCGGCAGGTCCAATAAGCCCCATGCCGTAGCTTCCAGGTCATTTAGCAAGCAAACGTTTCGAGTATTGAACTGCTCGCCGATTTCTTTGCTGCTGAGCACCCACGGCAAGTTGGTTGTTTCGCAGCTACCGTTGGCAATAACGCCGGACGCTCCGATGCAAACGGCTGTTATCTGCCGGCGCTCTGCGTCAGTCAAAAATGACCCTAATAATTCGGCAAAAGTATGATAATCGGCACTTGTAAACTGTTCTTTTTTTAAACACTTAACATCATTTTCTTCAGTTTCAAACAACGCCAGGATGGTTTTTGTGCCACCTACGTCGCCGGCCAGACAAATCCTCCTGGAGCGGGTTTGCATGCGAGGCGCAGGAAAAGGGTCGGGCATGGACAGCCCGGCATGAATCATTTCGTGCCTTCGTAGCTATTGAATACTTTGGTGTGATTTTCATGATCGAAACTTACCACTTTGTAAGCGTCTTTTGTATCGCCCATTTCCATGCCGGGACTACCGTTAACCATGCCGGGAACAGCAATGCCGGCAACTTTAGGCTTGGTTTGCAATAACGTTTTGATGTCATTTGCAGGCACATGGCCTTCAACAACATAACCGTCGACGATGGCAGTGTGGCAGGACGCCATTTCTCGGGTAATGCCATGTTTATCCTTGATGGCCTGTACGTTTTCGGTGACGATATCTTCGACATTGAAATTATTGTCTTTCAAATGCTTCACCCATTTGCCGCAGCAGGTACAGGTCGGGCTTCTATGAACCACTATATCAATGGGTTTGTCTGGGCTCTTTGCACTAACGCCCGCATTGACAACGAGCAATCCGGCTGCCAAAAAAGTTTTCAATAATTTCATGGTCGCAACCTCTTTGTTGGTTAGATTATTTTCAATGCCTATGCCTGATGATAAGCTCGGCTGTATTCATGCACGGCATCAACCATCGCTTTAACATGCTCAGGATTCATATCGGGCAAAATGCCGTGCCCCAAGTTGAACACGTGGCCTGAACCCGAACCGTATTTATGCAAAATGGTTTTCACTTTTTCTGTGATAATTTCAGGGCTGGCGTAGAGCGCAACCGGGTCCATATTGCCCTGCAAGGCAACTTGATGCCCTACTCTGCCGCGAGCCTGATGTATATCGGTCTGCCAGTCAAGGCCCAAAGCATCATAGCCGGAATCGGCCATGGATTCCAACCAGAGCCCGCCGCCTTTAGTGAACAGGATAGTTGGAATCTGCTGTCCGTCCACGTTGGTTTTTAGCAATGACCTTACTTGCTTGGCGTAGTATAAGGAAAACTCGGAATAATCTTCGGTTGCCAACATGCCGCCCCAGGTGTCGAACAACATGACCGCCTGCGCGCCCGCTTCAATCTGGGCGTTCAAATAGGCCGCGACCGATTGCGCCAACTTATCCAGCATGATGTGCATTAACTTGGGCTGCTCGTACATCATGCTTTTAACTTTTTGAAAGCTCTTGCTGCTGCCGCCTTCAACCATATAAGTCGCCAGCGTCCAAGGACTACCGGAAAAACCGATTAACGGAACGCTGCCTTGCAGATTTTTTCTTATCAGCCGGACCGCATCAATCACGTAGCGCAAATCCGTTTCCGGATCCGGGATCGGCAGTTTATTCACATCCGCTGCCGTTCTGACCGGATGAGTGAATTTAGGCCCCTCGCCTTCGGTAAAATAAAGACCTAGCCCCATGGCATCGGGAACGGTCAATATATCCGAAAACAAAATGGCTGCATCAAAGCCAAAACGCCGCAACGGTTGCAGAGTAACTTCACAGGCCAGTTCAGGATTGGTGCACAAATCCATAAAACTGCCGGCCTGCTCCCTGACCTTCCGGTATTCCGGCAAATAACGCCCCGCTTGGCGCATCATCCAGATCGGCGTGTACTCCACAGGTTGTTTTAACAGCGCTCTAATAAAAGTATCGTTTTTTAATGCGGTCATGAATTTAATTGTTCCGGTTTAAAATTATGGTGTTTTTAGCCCATGGGCAACATATAAGCCGCCTGTAGATATAGCCTATGTTTTATCGAACTGTTTTCTTGACTAAAGCTCGGTGGAATTCAAAGGGCAACGACTCCCTTGCTTTGTTTGCTGATGCGGCATCAGGATATGAGCCATATTCCAAAATAAACTTCTCTTTGCTATTGGTTATCGTCCTGATGATTTTAATATCCGGCCCCAACGCCGGGTATTTTTTGAGTATGTCGTTCGCAGAGGATTGCTTCGATAACACCATAAGCTGCAATGTGAAATTATCTACTGACGCTACGACTGCCGGGGATGGTGGAAGTGTCGCAATCGGTAGTGAACCGGTGCGACCAGGCGCCGTTTGCCGAGGTGTTGCGGCTTCTATGGCTCGCTCTTCAGGGATTGCCTCCGCTTTTACCGGCTTTTGCGACACTGGGTTGGCTGTAAACGGCTCTACACTATCAAGGGTTTTCTTCAATTCCACTTGTTTTAATTTTTCTTGCGAAGCCCAAAGCTGCTCAGCCGTTTTCTGCTGCGCGGCATCAGATTGCTTCTTGTCCGGTTTCTGGTCTTTTTCAACTGTAGTTGACGGCACGGGTTGGCTTTTAACTTCCAGCTTCTGGTCAGCATGCGGCTCGACACTATTGGCTGTTTTAATTAGATCCGGCTGCTTTGGTTTGTCCTCTTTGCCATCAACCGGCATAGAATCTGCCTGGGATTTCATGGATACTGGAGCAATTGCCGAGGAATGAGGCGCATCATTCGCTAACGGCTTATCAGCAGCCATGCTTACGGCTTCAGGCGTGGCCTTGGGAGTTACAGATTGTCGATCATCCCTGTTTACATTGACTTCGCCTGAAGACTCTAACGCATCTTTCGCTTCATTTGCCGAATGCTGAGCAGGCGACCGCATCGGTTCCAGACCGATTGCGGCACTTCTGACCTCCATGGATGGAGGAAATGCCGAGAACTGTCGGGAACTGTCTCGGCCATTCTCCTTGGCAGGCGGCAGCGGGAGCATTATCTGAGATTCCGGCTTTGGGGGAGCGATTTCTGTATTGTTCGCTTTCTGCTCGACAGCAGCAGGCGCCATCGCTTCCTTAGCATTGTCTTTTGACGACTGTATGGATGCAGGAACAATTGCCGATGAGATTAGCCACTGAACGCCTATCGCTATGGCAATTGCCGCGATAACGGCAAGCACAAGTACCCGTTTCAATTTTCCGCCCGGCTTGGCGCCGGAGGATAAACCGGATATTTCGTTGATAATCCTGCCCGGAACCCCATGTGTCTCCCGGTAGATATGCGCCACCATGTTATCGCCGATAGCGTTGAACGACACGTTTGCATAAGGCTTTGTTGACAAATGCTGCAAAAAATCGCCACATTGTTTTTCCGATAAAGAAGGAATTTCGATGATATGACAATTATCAATCGCTCGATCAGATACTCGCTTTACCTGCAATTCATCATGCGTTAAAGCAAAAACCACTCTTAAAACGGGACTTGCCGCTGCATATTGAATGATCGCCGAGATCAGGCCGGGAACCAATGCCCCTGCATTATCAATAATCAGTATGGCTTGTTTATATTGCCCCGCTGGCCGTCCCGAAGCCGCTGATAACGACTGAACAGATTGAGCCTTAAGCAGCTGCGCCTGAATTGCCTCAAAACTGACGGCGGCATTACCCTGTATAAGACAGTACCGCCATGATTCGGTATTGCGTTCTTGCAAAATTTTAAGCAGCGTCGTTTTACCGATGCCTTCCGGACCGCAGACAACAAGGGCCTGCGTCAGATTTGAAAGCAGATGAATTAATAAATCAAGCTTCTGTGTTCGTTCCTTTGTTATCAATGACTGAGCGGGCTTGTTTATCGGATCAGCCGGCTTGTGTTTCACATGATAAGTAAAAGTATCATCATCTACCATAGGTTTTAAGAGTCATCTCCAATAAGTGTTGATCTACGTCTACGGGCAATGTTGCCTTGCCGATTTTTTCTAACAGAATCAGTCTGATTTGACCGTCCACATTCTTTTTGTCCACTGCCATTAATTCCAGATACCGATCTGCATCAATTTGTTCCGGCGGAAGTACGGGCAACTTGGCTTTTTTAAATAACGCGATAATTCGAGCGACATCACCCTCATTCAGCCAGCCTTTTCTTTTGGAAAGATCGGCGGCCTGACAGGCACCGATCGCCACTGCCTCACCATGCAGATATTGACCGTAACCGGCACCGGTTTCTATGGCATGTCCAAAAGTATGACCTAAGTTTAAGGTCGCCCTGATTCCGGTTTCGGTTTCATCCTCGGCGACAATTTCGGCTTTATTGATGCACGACTGTTCAATGGCATAAGCTAATGCTCGCTTATCTCTAGCCAGCAATGCGTCGACATTGTTTTCCAGCCAGGTAAAGAATTCGGCATCTCTGATCAGTCCGTATTTAATCACTTCGGCCAGACCGGCAGATAATTGACGGTCATCCAGCGTATCCAAAACATCGGCATCGGCAATAACGCATTGCGGCTGATAAAAAGCACCAATCATGTTTTTGCCCAACGGATGATTAACTCCGGTTTTGCCTCCGACCGAAGAATCAACCTGAGCCAGCAAAGTGGTGGGTATTTGCAGAAAAGAAATGCCTCTCTGATAACAGGCTGCGGCAAAACCGCCCATATCACCGATAACACCGCCACCTAGAGCAATCAAGGTAGCATTACGGCTAAATTTGCTAGCCAGCAGTTTATCAAAAATTTGCGTGACAAAATCCAAAGTCTTGAATTGCTCACCATCGGGCAATATCACTGTTTCGACAACATAGCCCTGCAAATTTTTAAAAACTGCGTTCAAATACAAGGGCGCAATGGTTTCATTGGTGACCACAACAACTTGCTTAGACTTTATGTGTTTTACGAACAGCTCAGACTGGCTCAATAAACCGGAGCCGATATAGATCGGGTAACTACGATCACCCAATTCAACCAGTAATTTTTTCATGTTTATTAACGTTTGTAGAGTAGGTTAGCAGTAGCTTGACCTGATATTTGTTGCTTCGATGTGTCGGGTTGCACTACCTTAGCCCGACCTAAATATGCGGTTCTCTGAATGCAAGAGGTAGAGCGATACGGGCAATTGCCGATATTCTGTTTATTTACGATTAGCTGAGTTGTATTCTTCTAAAATATGGCTGACTACTTCTTTGCTTTGCATGACGCCCGTGTCAATTTTAAAGTCTGCACAAGATAAATACAGCGGCTCTCGCTGTGCGAATAAGCTTTCTATCCGATCCCTGGGATTATCGGTTTTCAACAGGGGGCGTTGCGTGTCTCTGCGCGTCCGCTCCAAAATCCTTTCTACCGAACATTGCAAATAAACTATAAAACCATTTTCTTTCAACAACCTGCGATTCTCTTCACGCAAAACCGCGCCACCACCGGTAGCCAATACGATGCCCTCCATTTGCGTCAATTGCTGAATCATTTTCTGCTCCCTATCCCTAAAACCTTCTTCTCCCTCAAACTCGAATATGGTTGGAATATCTACGCCGGTTCTTTCCTCAATCGCTTTGTCACTGTCATAAAAAGGCAATTTTAGCGCTCTGGCTAACTGCCGTCCTATCGTAGTTTTTCCAGCACCCATGAGGCCAACTAAATATATATTCTCTGATCGCGCCATGACCTGCCTTCCTGCGGGTAAACCATTAAAAAAGGGGGCATTATGCCCCCTTTTTGCTCCAAGTAGAAGCAATCAATCACTAGCCATATTATCTTTCATGATTTTTGGGGTAACAAAAATCAGCAATTCTTTCTTCGTTTTATTTTCTGTTGAATTGGTAAATAAAAACCCGATACCCGGTATATCGGAAAAAAACGGAATCTTATTCTTGCCTATTGATTCGGTGCCTTCATAAACTCCTCCCAAAACTACGGTCTCACCATCCTCAACAAGTACTGAGGTTTTAATCTCTCTTTTATCGATACCAGGATTGCCTGAAACCGGGTTACTGGTGTCATTCGCATTATCCTTCGTAATCAATAGATTCATAATAACCGATCCGCTGGGGGTAATCTGCGGCGTGGCATTTAACTTAAGGACGGCATCAATATAAGTCGTTGTTGCCGGTGTATTTGCGCTCCCTTGCGTTGTAACCGGAATTTGCACACCTTGCATCATAACCGCCATGCAGCGGTCCATAGTCATCACTCTTGGGTTGGATACGATTTCCCCTCTTCCTTCAATTTGTAATGCCTGAAGTTCAAGATTCAGTACATAATCCGCGCCTCTGGCGAGTGTCATGCCTAGAGCGCCTGGGGGAGTTGCAGACAATGCGGTTACCCCCAAATCAACCAGCGTATCATTTACTGTTAGCTCCTGACCTGCCGTACTCATGTCACTTTTAGTCCCTCTGCCGCCAATTGCAAAGGCCTTATTAGAATCAAGAAATCCTGCTTTCGCTGCCCCAAACTTGACGCCTAAATTTTCAGTAAAACTATCATCGGCAATAACAACGCGCGCTTCAATCATTACCTGCCGTACAGGAACATCAAGCTTACGTATTAATTTCTTTATATCGTCCAGGCGCTTTGACGTTTCCCGTACAATTAAAGTATTAGTCCTATTATCGACAACGGCCGATCCACGGATCGAAAGCAAGCCGAACTTGTCACTATTTGTCTCTGAGCCTTTTGCTCCCGCCCCTTGACTTGCTTGCCCATCCGTTAAAGAACTTCCTGCGGAAGCCGAGGATATGCTTCCGGTTGCAGTCGATGATCCTGAAGCAGCTCCAGTCACCCCGCAAGCACCAAAAGCGCCGGTATCATGACCATTTAATAGATTTCTAAAGTTCTCGGCCTTGGCATAATTGATTTTGATATATTCAGTCACCAAGGGATCTAATTGCTCAACGACTTTCTCTGTTTCCTGTTGTTTTTTCTTGTAGTCTTTTATTTTGTCCAACGGTGAAATCAGCGTGACATTACCGGTCTCATACTTGCCCAGATCCTTGGTCATCATGATAAAGTCCAGTGCTTCATCCCAAGGCACATCATCCAGCTTTAGAGTAATCGTGCCAGTTACATCGTCACCTGCCACTACATTCTGCCCGGTAAACTCGGCCAGGATTGCAATAACGCTACGTATTTCAATTTCCTGAAAATTTAAAGACAACTTGTCGCCAGTATATTTGGTACGCGCTCTGTCCAGCGCATCCTTTTCTTCATTGCTTAAAGGACGAAACTCAACAGTCAACATCCCGTCCGCTTGAAAAACGGAATAATCGTAAAGCTCATTTTGCATGGCCACGGTAATTGTGGTTTGCCGGTCGGATGAGACCGTATCAATAAATTTAACAGGCGTTGCAAACTCGGAAACATCCAACCGTTTAGCCAGACTATCAGGCAGCCGGGTATTTAAAAAGCTTATAACAACTTTTCCGTTTAGTTTTTTGGAATTAACAATGGTATTAGGATTAGCCAAAGAAATCAGTATGCGTCCTTCACCTTTTTCTCCACGCTTAAAATCGAACCCGCTAATATCTTGCGCAGGTATTAATGCTGCAACCACCGAATTAACTGACTTCGTTGGAGCAGGAGTTGAAGGAGCGGCAGGTTTGCCAACAACAGGCTTTGCAGCAGACGTTACCGCCTTTGCATGACTCAGGGTCAACAGCACCTTATTGCCAACCAGCTTGGTTTCAAACGGTATTGACTCAATCAGGTTAACAACGACGCGAACTCTGCCGGCGGCCTCAACGACATAAACACTGCTCGCTGCCCCCTGATTTATCGGGAACATTTTTTTTGCCAGCGCGCTCTTTACACCCGGAAAATCCAATGCAATCCGCGCCGGGTTATCCGTCTTAAATATTTGCGGAGTAACAGCCGGCCCTGTCATAACCATTTCAATTTGCAGTTTGTTTTCCGGCTGTGTCGCGAAGTCTATGCCCGATAATGCCAGCTCGTCAGCTCTGACAGACGCAGCTTGAAAAATAAATAAAAATAAGCCTAACCCAATGTGCGTCCAGAATAGCCGCCATGTTTTATCTTGTGCCCTGAGTGTGTTTATTACGGCATTGTCTTGTTTATTATTCATTTCTTATCCTCAGAATCACTCTGTCAATGCTATTGAAGCGGGTTGTTCATGCCACGTTCCCGGCTTATCAGGGACTATTTCCATCAATTCAATTTTGTCGCTGACTATCCGTATAATTTTTCCGTAATTTTTGCCCATATAGTTTCCAACCTTGACGCGATAAATTGTGCCGTCGCTCGCTTTTACCAAGCCCCACAAACTCGACTTCATATCAACAGTACCCACCATTCTTAGGCCGTCCAAAGGAAATGACTCCAACTCTTCTTTACGCCGGGTGGTATCGGGTTTTATACCGGTACCCGCTGAAACATCAACGCCCTCAGCTTGTTCGGGCTGTTCCAGCGGCTTAAATGGATCACGCAAGCCTTCCGGTTTAAACATAAAGGGCTCAATCACCTTGATTTCAGGCAAGGGTTTAATAGGCTCTTTAGGCCTGGCCTTAACTTCTGAGAGATAACGGTTTAAATCTGAAAAATCATCATTGCCGCATCCGGCCAGCAATGTCACAAGAACCAAGCAACTAGCCTGCAACGCTGTTTGCGAGCCGCTTCGTCGGCATGGGCGCAGCCGCCAAGATGACAGTAACTTATTGTCTTCCATTACTTTTGCCCTCTTTTCGTTTTAACCGCTGTAGTTTCTTCTTTAACGCCTTCGTTATAAGTCTTTACAGTGGCATTCATTCTCATTTTCCCTTCTTTAGCACCCTTACTTTCCGGAATAATATTTACATCATGTACGGTAACAATTCGAGGCAATGAGGCTAAACCGCTGACAAACAAACCCAACTCCTCATATTTGCCAATAACCTCAATATTGATCGGCAACTCAAAGTAGAAGTCTTTACGTATTGGGGCTCCAGGTTTGAATAATCTGAACTCCAAACCGCTAGCCAACCCTGTCTGAGAAATATCAATCAATAAGCTGGCCACTTCTTCTTTTGTAGGCATCTGACGAATCATATCCTCCAATTGTGTCTCAATTTGCGCCAGTTGCTGCTTATAGTCAGGAAGATTGATTGATTTTTTTTGTTTAATCTCAAACGACTGCTTTAGTTCCAGCTCTCTCTTCTCCGAAACATCGAGCGCCGCCAACTGATCAAGCGTGTCGTAGTAAATGCCCGCCCCAAAAACCATGGCGCATATTGCTATGATCGTTGCTACTTTAATGGGCAATGGCCAAGTTCCTGCCTCATTAGGATCCCAATTAATTTCTGAAAGATTCACTATTTCCCTCCAGTCGCTGCTGCTTGCGCATTTTGATTGCCCTGCTTGGCATGCAGAGTAAAATCACTTAACTGCTCAGGGCTAACTTTGGTTGCCGACTGAATCACATCTAGTGTTGGGACTTTTAACCAAGCTGAGGCTTCAATCGCTCTCATGAAAGCTGAAACGCGCGCATTGGATTGGGACTTGCCTTGAAAAGTCAGCTCTGCGCCCTTCTGATCGAATGTAGCCAGGAATACTCCATCAGGTGTAACCCTGGGAAGCTCATCGAACAAATGTACAATTTCAGGACGACTGCCCTGTAACTTCTGAATCAACTCTATTTTGGTCAGCAACTTACTTTTCTGATCTTCAATCGATTTAATTTCTTCAATTTTTTTATCCAGCAACGCTATTTCGTCCTGTATTATTTTGTTTCTTTGCTCCTGATACGCTTTCAGTCCTTCTATATAAATATGAACCCCGGCAAAGATAAACGCTGTAACCAAAACAGACACGCCAATAGCATTGATAAAGTCCCGTTTTTTCTGCGCCCGCAGCTCTTCACGCCAAGGTAATAAATTGATTTTTGCCATCAGTCAAAGCTCCTCAATGCCAGCCCGCATGCGATCATCATTGCAGAAGCGTCATTGCTCAATGACTGAGGCTTTACTCTGCTGGATAAGGCCATGTTGATAAAAGGGTTTGCTATAACAGTGGGCACCCCCACACCTTGTTGAACTAATTTGTCGATGCCGGGTATTGATGCACAACCACCCGCCAGAATCAGACTATCGATGCGCCTGTTCGCGCTGGATGAAGTAAAAAACTGTATGGACCGCTGAATTTGTTGGACCATCGCCCGTTTAAATGGCTCAAGCACATCAACGGCATAATTGTCAGGGAGTCCACCCAGCTTTTTGGCCAAGCCGGCCTCCTCATACGTTAACCCGTAGCGGCGCTGAATTTCTTCGGTCAGCTGTTTGCCGCCAAAGCTCTGTTCTCTTGTGTATACAGTACGGGAATTATGTAGAACATTTAAGGAGGTCATGGTTGCCCCGATGTCTACAATGGCTACCGTTTGGCCCTCTACGGCATCCGGCAATTGATCAATCAGCAAGGTAAAAGCATTTTCCATTGCAAAAGCTTCTACATCGACAATTTTGGCCTTTAAGCCCGCCTTCGCCAGCACTTCCACACGATCGTCAATAATCTCCTTTCTCGATGCCGCGAGCAGTACATTGACCATCTCAGGGTTGTTTTCATTTTCACCCTGTACTTCAAAATCGAAATTGACCTCATCAAGCGAATAAGGCACGTACTGGTCAGCTTCAACCATAATCTGCTCTTCCATTTCATCATCGGTTAATGAGGCAGACATAGGTATAAGCTTGGTCATCACTGAAGACCCTGCCACAGCGACAGATGCTTGCTTTAGCTTTGACCCGGATTGCTTTAAAGCGGCTTTGATGGCGTCAGCTATCACTTCAATGTTGGCTATATTTTTATCAACGACAGCATCTTGCGGCAAAGGTGATACGGCATAGCTCTCAACCCGGTAACGAGCCCCGACCTTACTCAATTCGAGCAACTTTATAGATGCAGTACTGATATCAATACCAAGAACCGCACTCTGTTTCTGTCTAAACCAACTCATGAACTAACCCTTGAAAAACTTGATGAATAATATGATCGATCAATTGCATCGCCGGCCGCTCGGCAACTGCTCCCGGCGTGCTCTACCTCCTGTATAACCCACAACGATGCGAGGGACCGCGATTGCTCCATGAGTCATCAGCTATAATTTACAATCACAGAACTTATTACTCGCAAAAGTATAGTAGCCTTTTTTGTTTTGATGCTTAAAATGTTCAATTTATTTACGTAGCCGGTTGTTTTTACTTCCAGCAAGAAAATTTCAGTCAGCATTCAGCAAAAAATCTATCTTTATATTCTTTTAAAGCTTAGGCTTTTATCTCTCTCGCGGCTTCCCAGGATTACTTGTGGCAAAAAAATCATTCAGCGGACAGATCCTAAAATGGTTTGCTATTTTTTTTATGACCATAACGTTGGGCTCAGCAATTTCGGGCTATTTTTTGTACAACAAACTCTCAGCCGACCTGCCTGATATTAAGACCCTGCATAATGTCCAGTACCAGATACCTTTAAGTATTTACAGCAAAGATAATCTGCTGATCGCTCAATTTGGTGAGAAAAAACGCACACCGGTTAATATAGAAGAAGTCCCGCAACAACTCATTAATGCTTTCATTGCCGCAGAAGATGACAATTTTTATGAACATCCCGGCGTCGACTTTAAGGGCTTGATTCGTGCAGGCTTGCAACTTGCCTTAACCGGCAAGAAAAAACAGGGCGGCAGTACTATCACTATGCAGGTTACCCGCAACTTCCTGCTCAGCAACGAAAAAACTTACACCCGCAAGTTAAAGGAAATCATGCTGGCGTTAAAAATAGAGCATGAGTACCCGAAAAACAAAATATTGGAGCTTTATTTAAATCAGATTTTCATGGGCCACAGGGCCTATGGCATTGCCGCCGCCGCTCAGGTCTATTACGGCAAATCCTTAAATGAGCTGAACCTGGCCGAACACGCCATGATTGCCGGTTTGCCTAAAGCGCCTTCTCTCTATAACCCCATTACTAATGAGGCGCGGGCGATTGAAAGACGCAACTATGTGTTGCACCGCATGCTTGAGCTTAACCACATTACTCAGCAGGAATATGAGAATGCATCACGGCAGCCTTCTACAGCAAAAATACAGTCTGTCTCACCTGAAATTTCAGCGCTCTATTTGGCCGAAATGGTGCGGCAAAAAATTTTCGAGCTCTATGGCGAGCAGGCCTACACCTCCGGATTCAAGGTTTACACAACCATCAACAGTACGCTGCAAACCACAGCCAATCAGGCGCTGGCCAATACCTTGCATGCTTATGACGAACGCCACGGATATCGGCATTGTAGAGGCGACTTTAGTCACTCAGCATGCCAAAAACCAACTGAAGCCGTCCCTACAGTCATAGGCGATACATTACCCGCCACAGTGATACGGGCAAAAAACAATGTTGTAACCGCCAGTCTTCAGGACAAAACGCTCATTGAAATCCCGCCGGAAAACAGCAAATGGGCCGGCAGTGCTATCACCAGCCTGCTAAAAACCGGCGATATTATCCGCGTTCGCCAACTGCCGAATAATACCTGGGCTTTAACGCAAGTACCCGAAGTAGAGGGGGCATTCGTTTCATTAAATCCTATCAATGGCGCCATTTTAGCGTTAACCGGAGGCTTCGACTTTTACCGCAACAAATACAACCGCGCGACCCAATCAAAAAGACAGCCGGGATCAGGTTTTAAGCCCATCATTTACACTACGGCTCTGGAACAAGGTTACACTCCAGCCAGCTTGATTAACGATGCGCCTATCGTCATCGACAATCCGGGCCAGGAAAATGAATGGCGACCGGAAAATTACAACAAGAAATTCTACGGTCCGACCAGTATCAGATCAGCTATCACTCATTCAAGAAACATTATCTCCATTCGCTTGTTGAAGGACATGGGTATTGAAAAAGCGATCGCGACGGCATTGCGATTTGGTTTTATTGAAGACCAAATTCCCAAGACCCTCTCTCTGGCATTGGGCAGCGGCTATGCTTCGCCGCTGCAAATGGCACGGGTTTACGCCACATTCGCTAACGGCGGTTTCCTGGTCAAACCCTATTTTATTGAACGCATTGAATCCAACGAGGGCGAGATCATTTACCAAGCCAAGCCCAAAACCGCCTGCCCTGCCTGCGACAGCGACCAGGAATTAAGCCGCAACTACGCCCCCAGGATTATTTCCCCGCAGATTCATTTCTTGATGAATTCACTGTTACGAGACGTCGTTCAACATGGCACGGCGACAGGCGCAAAAGTTCTCGGCAGACAGGATCTTGGCGGCAAAACCGGCACCACTAATGAACAGCGCGACGCCTGGTTTAATGGCTATACGCCAGCAAATGTCGCGACCGCATGGATCGGATTTGATGACTTTTCTCCATTAGGGAATCTTGAAACGGGAGGCGTCGCCGCATTACCGATGTGGGTAGAGTTCATGCAGACCGCCCTGAAAGGCATCCCGGAAATCCCGCTTGAAATACCCGAAGGGATAGTCAAAGCGTTTATAAATCCTGAGACCGGCCTGTTAGCAACTGCCGCAGATAAAGGAGGGATATGGGAGTTCTTTCAGACGGAACATGTGCCGACCAGCTTCACGCCCGGCGGTTCCTTAGCCGGTTCCGATCAACCAGATGAAAAACTGACTGAAGAACTGTTTTGATAGGCGCAAGGAGCGGATTTTAAAACCCGCCCCTTGCCTTAGATCAGCTTAATTGACCGTGGCACTGCTTAAATTTCTTGCCTGAACCGCAAGGACACGGGTCATTGCGACCCACCTTATTGCCTTCTCTGACAAATGGTTGTTCTGCAGTGGCAACTTCTTCCTGCTCAGGCGCTTGCAACGACTCTTCATAAGCGTCCAAAGTGGGGGCCTGGGCATGCTCGAAATGCATTTCTCTAGGAGCTTGCATTTGCTCATCAAGCGCATGAACGTCTTCTTCCTGCCTGACCTGCACCTTAAACAGAATCCCTATCACTTCATACTTGATATGTTCAAGCAGGCTGGTAAACATTTCAAACGCTTCACGCTTGTATTCCTGCTTGGGATCTTTTTGCGCATAACCTCTAAAATGAATGCCCTGACGCAAATAATCCATCGCCGCCAGATGCTCTTTCCAGCTGTTATCCAGCACTTGCAGCATCACTGACTTTTCAAAATGCTGCAACACTTCCTTAGACATCTGCTGTTCTTTGTCTTTATGGTTTTGTTCCAAGATCTCGATAATGCGTTTACGCAAAGATTCTTCCTGCAGCGAATGGTCCTCGGCCAGCATTTTACGCACTGGAATTTCAACATTAAATTCCTGATGCAAATGCTCTTCCAAACCTTTGGTGTCCCACTGCTCGACCATGGTTTTTGGCGGAATATATTGAGTAATCACATTGTTGACCACATCCGCGCGTATCGCGGTGATAATGTCGGATATTTCCTCCGCCGCCATCAGCTCATTGCGTTGCGCATAGACAACCTTACGTTGATCGTTGGCGACATCATCATAAGCAAGGATTTCTTTACGTATATCGAAATTGCGGCCTTCAACCTTGCGTTGAGCGCTTTCGATAGAGCGGGTTACCCAAGGATGCTCAATGGCTTCGCCATTGCCCATACCCAATTTCTGCATCAAACCCGCCACGCGATCCGATGCAAAAATACGCATCAAATCGTCTTGCAACGACAGATAGAAACGGGTTGATCCGGGATCGCCCTGACGACCCGAACGTCCTCTTAACTGGTTATCGATACGGCGCGATTCATGGCGCTCGGAACCGATGACATGCAAGCCGCCGGAGGCGATAACCTGCTCATGCCTGTCCAGCCAGGCACCACGAACGCGCTCTTTATCGGCCTCAGTAGCCTCTTCGCCCAGTGCCGCCAGTTCCGCTTCCAGATTGCCGCCGAGCACAATATCGGTACCCCGTCCGGCCATGTTGGTTGCGATAGTCACTGCGCCCGGCAAACCGGCCTGTTCAATGATATGGGCTTCGCGCTCATGCTGCTTGGCGTTAAGCACTTCGTGTTTAATGCCCTGTTTTTGCAATAATGCGGATAAGCGCTCGGAGTTTTCGATCGATGTGGTTCCAACCAGCACCGGTTGTCCACGACTAACGCACTCTTTAATATCTTCGGCAACGGCGACATATTTCTCGTCGGCGGTCAGGAACACGACGTCCCCCAAGTCCTTACGGATCATCGGGCGATGCGTAGGGATGACCACAACTTCAAGGCCGTAAATCTTGTTCAACTCGAACGCTTCGGTATCCGCAGTACCCGTCATACCGGACAGTTTTTCGTACAAGCGGAAATAGTTTTGGAACGTAATCGAGGCCAGCGTCTGGTTTTCATTTTGAATGGCGACATGCTCTTTGGCTTCAATCGCCTGATGCAAGCCTTCCGACCAACGGCGTCCCGGCATCACGCGTCCGGTAAACTCATCGACAATAATCACTTCATTATTGGCAACGATGTAATCCACGTCTTTTTTGAATAAGATATGCCCTCGCAACGAAGCGCTCAGGTAATGCATCAGGCGGATATTGGTCGCGTCATACAGACTAGTGCCTTCCGCCATCAAGCCATGTTCGACCATTAGATGTTCAACCCGCTCATGGCCTGCTTCGGTCAGGTATAACTGACGTACTTTTTCATCAACGGTATAATCGCCCGGCTCGCCTTCTTTTTCCTGTTTGGTCAGGAATGGGACGATCTCGTTAACTTTGACATAGATCTCAGTACTTTCTTCGGTAGGCCCGGAGATAATCAGCGGCGTTCTCGCCTCATCGATAAGAATCGAATCCACCTCATCGACAATTGCAAAGCTTAAATCGCGCTGGACTTTTTGAGCCAGGCTAAAAGCCATATTGTCGCGCAGATAATCAAAACCGAATTCGTTGTTAGTGCCGTAAGTGATATCTGACGCATAAGCCTTGCGCCGTTCGTCGCTATCCATCTGACTGATAATCACGCCGGTAGTCAAGCCCAGGAAACCGTAAAGCCTTCCCATCCATTCGGAGTCGCGCTTGGCCAGATAATCATTCACTGTAACCACATGCACGCCGCGTCCCGGCAAAGCGTTCAGATAGGCCGCCAAGGTCGCCATCAGAGTCTTACCCTCACCGGTTTTCATTTCGGCAATTTTGCCGTCATGAAGGATCATGCCGCCGATCAACTGCACATCGAAATGGCGCATACCGAAGACTCGGGTCGACGCTTCCCTGACTGTCGCAAACGCTTCTGGAAGCAGATTGTCCAGTTTTTCACCTTGCGCCAAGCGATCACGAAACTCCTGCGTTTTTGCTTTTAATGCATCATCAGATAATTTTTCGTATTCAGAAGCCAGAGCATTGATCTTTTTAACCAGCACTCTTTTCTTCTTTATCAGCCTGTCATTACGGCTACCTATAACAAATCTAACCAACTTACCCAGCATGTTTTTTTCCGGTATGAATTTAGTAAATGATTGAATAAAAGCATGAGATTATATACCGTCTACTATTTAAGTGACAGTTAAAAACTCGGTTTATCCCCTTGACAAAAGGCTTCAATATTAGCAAAGCGCATTTGAAAATCAATAGCAAAGGTTTCGTTCAGAGACTTGGCTTCCGCGCGTTCTTATTCGCCTTGCCCGGCAATATCAACAAAACGACTGGATTGCCAATACCCGTAGCGGCGTCACTATCGACGCCGAGGGCCTGCCCGAACACCAGCAAGGTTTTCTTGACAGCCTGCATAATCGTTGCCGCTAGCCGGCTTTGATGATGTCCGGATTAAAGCCGGCACGACTAACGACAAACAGTCCGCCTTTATACTGCCCCGGACAGAGCCGTGTGCCCCGATTGCGTCCGCGACATTTTCGGCTCCGGCACCGTATAATCGCAGCCGAACCGGCATATCGACATTCAATCCCTGCGCCGCCTGCGCTCAAGACTACCAAGCCATCGACAACCGGCGCTTCCACATCCAGACCATCGCCTGCCCAAGCTGCGCGCCCAAATTAAGCCTGCTTGATGAGCCAGGGAACCTGTTAGCCGAAAAGCATGAGGCATTGCGGGAGGCAATCGGGCAGTTGCAGAATGGCAAAATTATTGCCATTAAGGGCATAGGCGGCTATCAAATTGCTGGCTGATGCCAGCGAACGCCTCAGACTGCACAAACATCGTCCGCAAAAACCCTTTGCCTTGATGGTAGCCGATTTGGGGACAGCACAGCAGCTTTGCAAGATCAATGCGCTTGTGGGAGCGACTTTAGTCGCGCCGAGGCGAATAAAGTCGCTCCCACATCTGCCGTAGCACCCAGCAGCAACCGCAAAAAACTAGCGGCCGCTATAAAAGCCGTCACTACGCAGCCACGGAGCATCATGGAAGTATGCGTCGGACAAAACCACAGCATCATCAAATACGGTATCGATCAGCTACTGCCTGAACAAATCAACTTTACCCACGGCTGCCCAGTCTGCGTTACGCCGCTGACTTATATCGGCAATGGGCATCAGCCGGGTTCTGGATTTACTGAGCGGAGAGCAGTTGCCCAGGATTTGCTGACGGCGTGTCCGTACGCCTAAAACCCCGACTCCCTGATAAATACCGCTGCCACTTGCCGCCATAACGATGAAGCAATGCTTTCCGGCTTCCCATCGATCAGCACATTGCCCTTGATGGCCCGATTGATCGGTTCGCCGTTATCCATGGGCTGTAGCCAGACTCGGTAAACCGAGGTTTCAGGAATCAACTCATCCTTGTTATTGCCTCGAACAGCAATATTCCCTTTGTAACGGGAGGTAAAGACCGGCGGCAGCTGCGGCGCTGCCGCGTTATCGATGCGCACGATCCGGCACGGTATGCTCGACCAGTCCAGTTGCTCGGGGTAAAAATCGGCTTTGGCGCCGGGTTGAATCTGCCCCAAATGGTCTTCCGCCAAAAAGACTTCTATCTGGTAAGCGTCGAACTGACCCACGATTATCAGCGGCTCGTCCTTGGCTATCCATTCCCCGGCATTCAACTGATCGTTGACTTCGATGATTTCACCGTCAAAAGGCGCCTGAATGGTCAGGCGCTTTTGTTCAGTCATAAGGCTGTCATACTCGCTGACCGCACTTTCCAGCTCGGTCAGTGCCACCAGATGCCGATCATTCAGGTTTTTTTCCTGTCCATGAAAAGACACTTCCCACCGTAACGACTCAACCTTGATTCTGCTTTGCTCAAGTTTTGACTCAAGGTCCGGAGAGCTGAACTGAATCAGCGTCTGCCCCGCCTTAACAATATTGCCTTTATTGACCAGTATCCGGTCCAGCTTGCCGGGCAGCGGCATAAAAAGCTCGGTATGGGCGGCTATTTTCAACAGGCCGGGCGCTTCAATACGGCTCTGCCATGGAACAAATAAAACTCCGACAACCATCAAAACGGCGGATAAGGTCACCAGCGTATTGCGGTTCCATTCCATGTGTTGCCGATGATCAATCCAGTGCTTAAGTTCTTTGACGATAGGGAGCATGATAAACCAGCCAACTTCGACCACCATTAAAAACAGGCCGAGTAATTTAAAGAAAAAGTGATACACCAGCAAAGCGATGCCCAAAAACAGGAAAAAGCGATAAATCCAGGTACACCAGGCATAGATCAACAGTAAGTTCTGAGTATGCAGCGGAAACCGCTCCGGTATTTCATCGACAAAACCGAACAATATCCGCCGCAGTTGCCAGCGCGTCAGCGCGAACGCCCGGTTTTGCAGATTCTCAATTCCCCAATAGTCGGACAACAGAAAATAGCCGTCAAAACGCATTAACGGGTTGAGATTGATAAACAGCGTCATGACCCAGGTGGTGGTCGCCATCAAAAAAACGCTGCTGCGTAGCGGACCGTCAGGCAAGAAATGCCACAACGTGGTGCACAACACCGCCAGCCCCAATTCGGCGGCAATGCCGCCAAAACCGATTGCCAGCCGTTGCCGGCGCGAGGTCAATTTCCAGGCATCGCTGGCATCGGTAAATAGCACCGGCATCATCACCAGGAAAGCCACGCCCATCGCGGAAACCCGGCAGCCATATCGATGGGCGGTATAGGCATGTCCCAATTCATGCAGGGTTTTAGTCAAGGTCAGCGCAACGGCGTAATAAACGAAGCCTTCCGCCGAAAAGAAATGCAGGAACGTCCGGCTGAACATCTCCCAACGATCAATCAGCAAGTACAAATTGACCATTACCAGCGCCACCAACGCATACAACACCAGCGGCTGATAAATCCAGCGCAGCGCAGGGTATGTTCGGGCCAGCAAGCGATCCGGGCGAAGCAGCGGAATTTTAAAAAACAGGTAATGATGGATCAGCCAGGTAAACCAGTGGTGGTATGCAGCCTGGGCTTGGAAGACCAGTCGCTGCACCGCTTCTTTGCCCCTGACCTGAAGCAGGTTATGGCCGGCTAAGAACTGCAATACATGCAACACATCATTAACGCCGATGCTATACAAGCCGTGCTGTGATACCTGTTCGCTGATGGCCTCGGGCGAATTCAAGTCCCAATGCGCCAGAATCTCGTTTTCAAGTGGCCCGATACGATAAAAATGCTGATTGACCGGATCGTAAAGCGTCCAGGTAGGCGAGCCGTCAAATGCGCAAGGCCCCGGAAACAAATCCAGCTCTTCACGCAACGGCGGCAGGTGAACTACATTCCCATCCATTGTCTCAAAGCCGCTAAAGGTCTGCGTAATACATAATAAACAAACGGAACCCGCGAGCCAAAAACCTTAGCCGTCCCTCTCAGGCCGATTCTCGGTAATACCTCGGCTTGCTTGAACCGGGCTTTCAGACGATAAGCCAAGGCCTCATCAGGCGTAACCTCAGCTTGATAAGCTGCAAAATAAAGGTCAGCCGAAATCGGCGCGGACGGATCGATATTCAAGAAAAACTGCACCTTGGCACCAGGCTCCAACTTAATCGCATCGGCAACCGGCAACTGCACTTCCAACTCGACATCGCCAGGGTCAGCGACCATCAGAATGCGTTCGCCGATGCTAACCGGCTTGCCAATCCAGTCGTTGACATCGGAAAACACCGCTATCCCGGCGTGGGGCGCTTTAATGTCGATGCGAGCCAGCCAATCTTCCATGCTCCGCACCTCGGCCTCCTGCTGCTCGGTCCGGCTTTTAAGAATATTAACCTGCGCCTTGCTGTCCATGTCAAACATCGCCTGCTGCGCTGTTTTTCTGTATTCGGCTTCGGCAACTGCCAAAGCCTTGCGGGTGACGGTCAGTTTGTTCTTGATGGTTTCTTCTTCAAGACTTAGCAACAATTGGTCTCTCGCCACCTGATCGTTAGGCTGTATATAAAACCGGTCAACGACGCCGTCAATAGCAGCCCTGAGTATCGTCGGATGGGCAGGAATAACGCTGGCCGGAGCCAATGCCGTTTGCCGTACCGGAATCCAGAGCAGGCAGAACAGCACAGCCAGACTGATCATCAGGCGTTTCTTAGTCAGCCAATCCCGTTTCCAGAAAGGCGGCCTGGGTGCCAAAGCCGCCCAGGCATGACCGAAAGTGTCAGCCACATGCTCCAGTAAATAAAGTTCTCCATCCGCCCAGGCCGACTCCCGCGCCAGCAACAGCCCGGCTTGCGGCGTAGCGCCATAGGCCGATACCGGCAGCCAGACGGCATGAGCAGGCAACCATTGCGGCCACTGCTCGGCAAGGTCACTCTCAACATCTTCTGCGGTTAAAGGGCGGATAGTTCCGGACGTGTCCAAAGATAACTGTTTGCACAGCTGCTGCAACCAGCTTATATACGGGGCATTGGTATCGATTACCGACAGGCCGGAGACCGCAGACACCTCAGCACTGTCTATACGCCATAACGCGGCCTGCCGGAATTCAATCAGGCCGCGGGTGTCGTTAACCAGCGTATAGGCCAGCGCTTCGGCGGTATCTGCATTGCGGAAAGCTTTTTCCAGTTGCAACAGCGTCGCCAGCGCTGTCAACTGCCGCTGTGTATCAGTCATGCGCAGCAACTGCTGAAGCAAAAACAGCCCGGCCGCTCATGCCGGCCAGAAGGTCATCGGCCTTGCCGGTAATGACGCCGGTAATCTTAATGGATTGACTGACTGCATCGATACGCGCACCGACCATCTTGACCTTGGCCGGATACTCGCGCTGCGTCTCTTCAAGAAAAACCTTAAACTCATAACCCGGCTTCAGCCATTTCAGCCAACTGGAAGGCACCAGCACCGTAACTTCAAGCTGGCTGTCATCGAGAATATCCAGAATCGGATCACCGGCTTTGACGTATTGGTAACGCTGTACCAGACGTTCCGCCACGCGCCCTGAAAAAGGCGCGGTAATCGTGCATTTTTGCAGCACCGCCCCCATCAGGGCAATATCGGCTTTAGCCTTGGCGACTTCGGCAGCTGCCATTTCAAGCTCCAGCGGACTCATCGAATTGAGCTTGGTCAAACGGGTATTGACCTCATAAGTCTTTTCGGCGGCGTGCACCACGGCTTGTGCTTTTTTCAATTGCGCTTGCTGTTCGGCACAATTGAACGCAACCAGCAAGTCTCCTTGCTTAAACCGTTCGCCTTCCTGAACATTGAGCTGAATAATTTTCGCCGCCATTTCACTGGACAGGATCGAAGCATGCTGCGCATTGAGTTGAGCGCGGATTTCGGCCGACTCAGCGGCATAGGTCGTGCCAAAAACGCTAAAACCGGTAATGCAGATTAGCAATAGTAAAAAAATACGCATAGTAAGTCTTGGTTGTTTGCTGAGAGTTATATCTGGAAAATCATATATAAAGGATTTTTATCGCGATTAGGTTGGGCGGCCCTTTGGGGCCGCTCAATATTTGCTTTAACATTGAACGCCCAAAACAAGCTTTGCAACTTCATAAATCACGAAATACCTGGACCGGCCCCACGCAGAACGGGGCTTATAACCCCGTCCCAAACGTTTTGATGCTGCCGCTATCTTTGCGCCATACGAGAAAACCTGCGACGGGGGGACATACCCATATGCGCCAACTTAAGACAAATCCATTTGTCCTCGTTGCGTCACTGCCATTATAAATAATGTTTTTTTCGATTATATAACTGCTCGGTAGGGCGCGCCGTGCGCGCCTTTTCCGATATTTAAAATTTGTTGCTATCTCTTTGGCGCGCACGGCGCGCCCTACTAGATTAACATTTTATTTGTTACTCATTTTTTCTTAAGTTGGCGCGTATGGGGTACATACCCCGCCCACAGCATAGCTGGCATAGCGGTGGCGCCGGAAACACCTGTTTTCACTTACGCTCAACCAGGTTTATTCCGACCTACGAACTAATTCTTCTTGATTACACTCGAATCAACTGCCGATAACTTTTCTTCCGATTTCGTTACCGAAGGGAATCGCCCGGCCTGCCAGTTTTTGTCCACTGCTTCAATGGAGCTCGCTAGCGTCTTAATGTCATAATTTTCAATAAAGGCCGGCAAAGGGTCAAGGCCCATTGATACATAAACCCTGCCCAGCGAACTTTGAATGCTGGCATAAGTTTCAAGCAGTTGTAACCGGGACATTAAAGCATTGGTTGTGGCTCGGATGCGCTCCAACTCGGTCTTTGCGTCATTTTCGGCATCATTGCTGATGTGTTTTGAAATCTTCTGAGTGATGCCATCCAATTCCTGAGTACGTTTATACTGCTGTTGCGCCACCAGGAACTGCTGATAAGACAAGTGAACTTGCGTTAATACCGCCATATAAACCGATAACCGGCGCGTATCTCCAAGTTTTTCCTGGGCATCTATCTGGCTAAAGCGAGCGGGAGCTGAGATCAACTCCATCAGGTTCTGGCTGATGAGACCGCTCAATTCCAGCCAATTGTTATTTAACAGATAAGAGTTGCTGTCATAGTTATAGCCGGTGTTGAATTCTATACCAGGCAGCAGACGCAGCATGGCTTTATGGGCCTCTTCCGCGGTGATACGGTTGTTGTAGATTTCCTCGCGCAATTCAGGACGCAATTGCAGGGCCATTTCTTCCATCTTGTCGATAGCTAATGAAAATTCCGGTGCTTGCAGTGCGCTGTTTTCAGGCAATTTCAGCTGGAATTTCTGGCTGGGCGATACACCCAGCAAAGAGGCCAACTCGGTTTTGGCAAGACGGAGCGTTTCCGACAATTCTTCCAGTTTTCGAATGATTTCCAACAGATCTTTTTGATATTGCAGTATGGCCAGCGGTGCGGCTAAACGTTCGCTTTCGATATTCTGCGCGTCTTTCAATGCCTGTCTGGCGCCGCCCAGAATGTTATCAATTTCCCCTTCCAGTTGCTGGGTACCGGCCATGCGCCAGAATGCGGTGCGCACATCTTGCATTAACAATTGCGCAGTCTTGCGCCGACTTTCTTCGGCAACCAAAACCCGGTTGGCATCCTGCTTGGCCTGGAAATAGCTGACTCCAAAGTCCAGCACGTTCCAGCTGAAGGTGAAGTCGTAAACTTTGCGTGACCGGTCCTGAGAGGTCGAAGACTGCAATTGCTGAGCACCGGTGACCGCGTTACGGCTGTTGGAAGCGTTGTAATTATCGCGTCCCCGATAACCCGCCGAAGCGATCAGATCCGGCAATAAGCTGAATTTTGCCAAATCGGACTGTCCGTCAGCGACGGCATGCTCCATCATCTTGACGCGGTGATTAAGATTATATTTTAGCGCTCTGGCCATTGCATCATACACGCTGAGGGGCCCGACAATAGGTTCTTGCTTAGCAAAAATGACCTGTTTGTCGGCATCAAGCGAAGCCTTTTGTTCAACTTGAGTAATCGGTTCCGGCATAATGGCGCAACCGGCTAGCAAAGCAATACCAGTAAGACCGGCGATAAATTGGGGGGCTGGATGATTCATGATTTTTTATTATTACTATTATATTGAAAGAATTATAGACGGCTCTCTTTCCGCCTGGTTATACTGCTATTGGGTTATACGCGCCGCGCTTAACGCGACAAGACAACTGTTGTCAGGGCGACCGGCAGGTCGCCCTGACAACAGGTATGAGCTATTTAGTGTCCTTGCATATCAAGCGGCATCCTTGTCATTGCTGGTAATACTGGCCAGACTGTCCAGCAATTTTTGGCGCTGAAGCTCAAAACCTCTGCTTCCCATCCTTTGCAGCTGCTGAGTTAAACCGGGCTTACTAGCCTGAGCCATTTGCTTATCAGATTGTTCAGCCTGGCTTCGTTGGTTTTGCCCTCTTCCCTGTCCCTGCGAATTATCCCCATCGCCATCATCAGGCTGTTGATCTTGCCCTTGATGCTGATTTTGTTGCTGAGTCCTGCCATTCTGCGGCTTTACCTTAACCAGAACCACCACATCTTTACCCTGGCTGTCCTTTATGGTGACTTTTACGGTGATCGGATTGGTCACGACAGCCCCCTCTTTTACCGTAACGGCACCGGTACTGGGGTTAACACTGATAAACGACGGCAAACTTTGCCCGCTAGCCTGCGTGGCGGTAATGATTATCGTCCCCGACATATTCAGTCCGGCAAAAACGCTGGACGGCAGATTAATGGTGCCGCCTGAGGTACCTTTGCCGCTTGAATCGACGCTCAATCTCATATCCATAACCATGGTCTGGCTAGAACCGGAACTAGAGCCGTACGAGCTTCCTGTTCCATCCGAGCCGAAACCACCAGATGAACCTCCCAAGCCACCGCCTAAACCTCCTGCTCCGCCGGAACCAAAGCCAAACGAACCGCCGAGGCCGGAACCGGACAAGCCTCCAAAACTACTGGAGCCCAAGCCCAATGGGCTTCCGGCACCGCTGGAACCGGAACTGTACGCCGATGCTACCAATCGACCAACATTAACAGCCGGACTGTTGTCCGTATTTCCGGTCTGTTGACTGAGGTTGATGGGCGCTAAGTCCTCCACTTGAGCCGTTGCCACGCTGACTGCACTTTCAACCTGACCTTGGCCGTCGGTGTAACGGGCGACCACGGTGACGGTCTTACCAACTTCAGCGGCGGTCAAAACATAACTGCTGCCAGTAGCGCCGGCGATATCAATACCGTTTGCCTGCCATTGGTAACTGATAGCACCCAGGCCATCAATATCTGCCAGAGTGTTGGCGGCAATCAGGGCATTTCCGACAGTGGGTGTTCCGCTGACGGTTACCTCACCGGTGGGAGAATCGTTGACAGGATTCACGGTGATGGTGAAAGTCTGGGTCACGCTGGTGTCAACACCGCCATTAGCCGTGCCGCCGTTGTCCTTAATCGACACGGTAACAGTCGCGGTGCCGTTGGCGTTGGCCGCCGGCGTATAGGTCAAATTGCCGTTGCTGTCGATCGTCGGCTGCTCGCTGAATAACGCGTTGTTGTTATTGCTGACGACAAAGCTCAGAGTTTGGCCGCTTTCATCGGCTGGCCCTGTACTAAGCCCTGCCACCCAACCTGTTACCGTTTGTGCGCCGACATCTTCGCTGACGTTCTGGTCTGCGCCCTTGGTAAAGGCAGGCACGTCATTAACTGCCGTGATGCTGGTGCTGATTGTATTAAGGCTGCCGGAAATGGCCATAGTACCGCCATTGGCCGAGCTGTCGGCAGTAACGCGGGTTTCGGTACCGCCGGTGGTGGTGCTGAAAGCAGCCACATAAGTGTTATCCAGCACACGTACTGACAAAGCAGGTGGCGTTCCATTGTAATTAGCAGCCGGAACGAATCGCACTTGGGTGCTGCTCGCCAGAGCCAGCGCAGCAGCAGCGCCGTCCGCGACCGTGCCGATGGCTTTCCAGTTAACGCCGCCGTCGCTGCTATATTGCCATACGCCTTCCGTGGCGGCATTGGCAGTATTACCCACTACTAAAATACCGGGACTGGTAGCGCCGCTATCCGCATCCTGGAAACTATAGCCGGTTAAAGCACTGATAGCGGTGCCGGCCGGGCTGCCCGCGTCTTCGTTAATCGCAGCCAGCGTCAGGTTACCGACACCGGTAGGCGCATTATTGATTAAAGCCAGCGTCATATCGTTGTTGGTGCCGCCCGCATAACTGGCTTGAAGTATGCCAGTCATGGCGCCTTCGGCCAATCCGCTGAACGTTCCGGTAATGGGATCGGTGCTGTCGTTGTCGATCAAACGGAAACTGTCGTTGAGTGCCGGAGTGAATCCAAGAGTGGTCGATAAAGTCGCGCCTGTCACATTGACCGTGCCGTTCACCACAACCTGATCGTAATCCGAACCGGCAGTCGTACCGTTGATGTTGGCCGCCAAGATGCCGCCAGATGCGATAACCAAATTGCCGTTGACAGTCAACGTACCGGGACCGGCAACGCCGGGCGACAACGTCGCACCGCTGTCGATAGTCAGCGCCCCGCCTACTGTGCCGGTGCCGGCCAAGGTACCCGCCGATACCGTGGTCGTACCGCTGTTGGTATTGGTAGCGTTCAAAACCAATGTCCCGGTCCCGGTCTTGGTCAGCGCGAAGCTCCCCGACACCACGCCGCTGAGAGTCAGCGTTCCTGCGCTCGTCCCGATGGAGCTGTCAGCGGCCAACGCCACGGTACCGCTCAGCGTGTTGGTCCCGCTGGCGTTGACCAATGCCCCGGCGCTGGAAACGCCGTTTCCGCTCAGCGTCAGGGCTTCGGCCAGGGTGATGCCGCCCTGGATCGATAGCGTCGCGCCGGAGGACACCGTCGTTCCTCCGCCGGTGCTGCCCAGCGACGCTGAATTTGTCGCTACCAGCGTGCCCGCCGATACCGTGGTGGCGCCGCTGTAAGTGTTGGTGCCGGACAGCGTCAAAGTGCCACTGCCAGCCTTGACCAAGTTACCGGCACCCGAGATCACTCCCGAGACTGTGGTTGACGTGCCATCCCCGCCCACGGTCAGCGTTCCCGCATTCAGAACCACCGCACCGGCGCCGGAGATCGAGCCTATCGTATCATCCTGTGACAGGGTGAGCGTCGCCCCCGACGCCACCGACACCGCCGTCGTGTCGGCCAAGGCGCCGCCGGAGCTGTTCAGCGTCAGCCCGCCAGCCGACACCGTAGTGGAACCGGTATAGGTGTTATTCCCCGTCAGGGTCAGCGTTCCTGTACCGGTCTTGACGATCCCGTTGCCGCTGCCGGAGATCACGCCGGAGAAAGTGGTGTCGGTGTTGCCGCCGCCCAGAGTTAGCCTGTACCCCAGAACGACGTTACCGGCGCCGGCCAGCGAACCGATGGTTTCGTTCCCGCCAGCCAGGGTCAGGGTGGCGCCGCCGGACACCGTCACCGCGCTGCTGTCGCCTATGCTGCTGCCGCCTTGTAGCGTCAGCCCGCCGGCAGACACGGTGACCGCACCGGTGTGGGTGTTGGCCGCCGTCAGCGTCAGCGTGCCGGCCCCGGCCTTGGTTAATGCATTCGATCCTGACAGCACGCCCGACAGCGTGACGGCGTTGGCGTTATCGATGGTAGCGTCGGCGTTCACCGCGATGGCGTTGCTGATGGTGCCGGTGCCGGTGATCGTCAGGTTAGCTTCGAGCGCGACCGCGCCGGTCCCCAGGTTGGTGCCGCTGGTCACGGACAGGCCGTTCGTCCCCCGGACGGTCGTGCCGCCGGAATAGTCGTTGGTTCCCGACAGCGTCAGCAACTGCCCGCCGGTCTTGGTCAGCGATCCCGTTCCGGTGATATTGCCCGACAGCGTACCAGCCGCGCTGGTGACGTTGATCGTGCCGTTGCTCGCCCCCAGCACGATGGCGTTATCGATATTGCCCGCGCTGTTGAGGTTGAGCGTACCGCCGTTCAGCGTGACAGCCCCGCCGACCAGCCGGCTGTCCGACGCCACCGATACCGTGCCCGCCGTCACCGTCAAGGTCGCGGACGCGCTGGAGTTTCCGATGTTGTCCAGTGTCAGCCGGCCGGCTCCGGCCTTGGTCAGTGCACCCGAACCCGACAGCGCCCCTGACAGCGTCACGTCGTTAGCATTGGTGAGAGTCGCTGCTTGCGATAAGGCAATAGCATTGTCGATGGTCGTGGCGCCGGTAACGGTTAGACTGCCGCCGTTCAGCGTGACAGCCCCGCCCACCAACGTGCTGTCGGTCGCAATGGAAACCACGCCAGAGGTCACCGTCAAGGCGGATGCGGCGCTGGAGTTGCCGGTATTCGACAGTGTCAGCGTACCGGCCCCGGCCTTGGTCAACGCGCCCGAACCCGACAGCGCACCCGACAACGTCACGTCGTCAGCGTTGGTGAGGGTTGCTGCTTGCGATAAAGCAATGGCGTTGTCGATGGTCGTGGCGCCGGTAATAGTCAGATCACCGCCGTTCAGCGTCACAGTGCCGGAGCCGAGATTGCCGTCGGCCGCCACACTCAGCATACCGGCTAAAATCAGGGTATTGTCGTAGGCGTTGGTTCCCGACAGCACCAGCGTACCTGCACCGACCTTAATGATGCTGTAGCCGCCATTGATATTACCGCTGATGGTCAATTGACCGGCAGCGGCGGCCAGGTACGATGACGAGTTCAGCGTCACGTTGCCGGACAGGGTGTTGGTGCCGCTGACGTTGTAAATCGCCCCGGCACTGGACACGCCCAGACCCGCCACCGACACCGCTTCGGTCACCGTGACGCCGCCCTGTAAGCCCAACGAGGCGCCGCTCGACACCGTCGTCGAACCGGCCGTGCTTCCCAGCGCATTGTTGTGCGCCGCCACCAGCATGCCGGAGTAGACAGTGGTAGCGCCGCTGTAAGTGTTGTCGCCCGACAGGGTCAGCGTTCCCCAGCCCGCCTTAGTCAAGGCGCCGGTTCCGCTGACGATGCCCGACAAAGCAACCGCATTGTCATTAGTAATCGTTCCGGCGCCGGTCAGCGCGACGGCGTTGCTAACGGTGACTCCGCTGCCGGTGACGGTCAGGCCGCCGCCATTCAGCGTCACGCCGCCCGACCCCAAGTTAGTCGAGTCGGTGACTCCCAGGATCCCTCCGGTGACTGTGGATGAGGCGAGGACGTTCGTCCCCGCCAGCGTTAGCGTACCGACCCCGGCCTTGGTCAGGGCGTTATTGCCGGTAATGTTCCCCGACAGAGTGACGGCGTTGGCGGTGGTGATAGTGGCACCCGCCGACATCACGATGTTGTCGTCGATGGTGCCGGCGGAGGTGACGGTCAGGTTGCCGCCGCTCAAGGTGACAGTGGCGGCATCCGATCCCAGATTGGAATCGCCGCCGATGCTCAGCGTGCCGGCCGACACCGTGGTGTTGCCGGAATAACTGTTGCTGCCGCTCAGGACCAGTGTGCCGACCCCGCTCTTCGTCAGGCTGCCGGCTCCAGAGATGTTGCCTGACAGGGTCAGCGTGTCGCCCGCCCCGTTGGTAACGGTCAGCGTCTTGCCGCTGGCGATGGAGATGTCGCCGCCGACGGTGATGCTGTTGACCACGTCGGCGTCCAGCGTGATGTTCTCGCTGATCGTGACGCTGGTCCCCAAGGTCACGGTTCCCAGCCCCGAGGCGAAACTGATGGTGCCGCCGCCCGCCCGGTTGGCGATGCCGATGGCCTCACGCAAACTGAGGCCGGTGCCGTCCGCCTTTTCCGCAGTGTAGGTGCCGCCGTCGTCCGCTTCGTCGGTGGCGGTATCGACGACCAACGTGTTAGTGACGGTGACGGTAAAACTCTGGTCGTAGTTGTTGTCGCCGTCGTTCACCCGAACAACCACCGTGTAATCCCCGGGGGTGGTCGTGGATGGGCTGGCCGCCCTCAACGTGGCACCGCTGATGTTGAACAGGTCGTAGATGGCGCCCGAGGTGTTGGTGTTGACCGACACGATGGAATAGGTCGGCCCGCCGCCGTCCACGTCGGTACGTGTCAGGGAACCGATCGTCACGTTACTGCCGCTGTCGTAGGTGGACGAGGTGGTGGAGCTCAGTGCGATGGCGGTTGGAGCATCGTTCACCGCCGTCACGTTGATAGTGGAGGTAACGCCGGTGCTGGTCTGTGCCCCCACAGCGGCGGCGTTGGCGTCGGTCACGGCCCAGGTCACGGTGCGGCTGGCCGAGCCTGAAGTCGGCGTGTCGGACGAACTGGAGTAGGTGACCGAGCGCAAGGCCGTCTGGTAGTTGGCCTTGGTGGCCGTGCCGGACAGGGTCAATACGCCGGTGCCGCTGTTGTAGCTGCCGGTGATGCCGTTCTGCTCGGTGAAACCCAGCGTGTCGCCGCTGGTGAAGCCGGACGAAATGGTGACCGTGGCCCCGGCAATCTGGGTGTCGTCCACGTCCGTCACGGTGATCGCGGCATCGATGGCCGCTGCCGAACCGTTTTCGGTGTAGCTCAGCGAAGCGCCTGCGGTCAGTGCCGGCGCGTCGTTGACGGCGGTGAGGTTGACGGTCGAAGTGACGCCGGTGCTGGTCTGGGCGCCGTTGCTGCCGGTGGACGCCGCGTCGGTCACGGCCCAGGTTACGGTGCGGCTGGACGAGGATGAGGTCGGCGTGTCGGACGAACTGGAGTAGGTGACCGAGCGCAGGGCCGTCTGGTAGTTGGCCTTAGTGGCCGTGCCGGACAGGGTCAATACGCCGGTGCCGCTGTTGTAGCTGCCGGTGATGCCGTTCTGATCGGTGAAACCCAGCGTGTCGCCGCTGGTGAAGCCGGACGAAATGGTGACCGTGGCCCCGGCAATCTGGGTGTCGTCCACGTCCGTCACGGTGATCGTGGCATCGATGGCCGCCGCCGAGCCGTTTTCGGTGTAGCTCAGCGAAGCGCCTGCGGTCAGTGCCGGCGCGTCGTTGACGGCGGTGAGGTTGACGGTCGAAGTGACGCCGGTGCTGGTCTGGGCGCCGTTGCTGCCGGTGGACGCCGCGTCGGTCACGGCCCAGGTTACGGTGCGGCTGGACGAGGATGAGGTCGGCGTGTCGGACGAACTGGAGTAGGTGACCGAGCGCAGGGCCGTCTGGTAGTTGGCCTTAGTGGCCGTGCCGGACAGGGTCAATACGCCGGTGCCGCTGTTGTAGCTGCCGGTGATGCCGTTCTGATCGGTGAAACCCAGCGTGTCGCCGCTGGTGAAGCCGGACGAAATGGTGACCGTGGCCCCGGCAATCTGGGTGTCGTCCACGTCCGTCACGGTGATCGTGGCATCGATGGCCGCCGCCGAGCCGTTTTCGGTGTAGCTCAGCGAAGCGCCTGCGGTCAGTGCCGGCGCGTCGTTGACGGCGGTAATGCTGGTGCCAATAGTGTTGGTGTTGGTCGAAATCGCTGTGCTAGTTCCATTGACCGAAGAATTCAGCGTCACCCGGGATTCCGTGCCTGACGTAGTGCTGTAGCCGCTGGCGTTGGTATTATCCAATGCCCGCACGGTTAAAGATGTCGGCGTGCCGTTATAATTTGCCACCGGCACAAAGCGCAACAGCGTGGTCGCAGACAAGGCCAATGCAGTGTTGTTGTCGGCCACGGTACCGATAGCAAACCAGTTTGTACCCGCGTTAGTGCTGTATTGCCAGACGCCTTCGGTACTGCTGTTGGCGGTATTGCCGACCACCGCCACGCCACCCAAACTGGAGCCAGAGTCGACATCGGCGAAACTCAGCCCGGTCAATGCGCTGATCGCCGTACCCGATGGCGAGGCGGTATCTTCGTTGACCGCGGCCAGGGTCAGGTTGCCTAAACCCGTCGGCGCGTCGTTGACGGCGGTGACGCTGACCGTGACTTGGCGGGGCGTACTCGATTCGGCACCGCTGTTATCTTCGGCGACTGCCGTGAACGCATTCAAGGTTCCATTGGCGTCCTGCGCGCCCGTCCAATAGGCTTGATGGGTGCTATCCACCGTATCGTTGCTGCCTGCCGCCCAGGCCGTGGCGGTACCCGCACTGGTGCCGATCTTGAGGCTGCCGGTGCTTACCGCTTTAATGACAAACGCGTCGACCGTGCCATCCGCGTCCGCCTCATCGCCCTGTGCCTTGAGTTCGGCCAGCGTGATTTCGACTTCGGTGTCTTCGTTGACGGTATCGACCGTCGACGCAAACGCCGTCAAGGTGGGAGCGGCATTGGCCGGTGCGAAAATAAAAGTGTCATACCACCCATCGGTCCACGCCCCACCACCGCTTTGGGCTACCGTAAATCCGGTTATCCCTGTCCAGCCGAGCGCAATGGTCTCTCCACCGGTAGTGGTGGTTACATTAACAACCGAGTTGCCGCTACCGCCAATAGGAGTGAATATTAGATCGTACGCGTAAGATCCGTTAGCCAGTCGGAATGAAGCCAGATCAACCGCACTGCTAAAAGTAAACGTTTCTCCTGTGTGATCTCCTTGATCGACGATGATAGACCCGGAAGTTCCCCTTACATTGCCGGCATCTCCAAGCCACCAAGTAGCCCCATCGTTGAGAGTTGCCGTTAACGTAATGCCACTTACTGTTTGAGTGACAATGCTTGTTCCATCTCCTGACGCTGATTGAAAATCGAAAGTCGCGAGAGTGTAATGGTAGCTTTCGATACCGGCAGCCGAGAAAAAAATATCCGCATCAACATAGCCGCTGCTGGTTTCAAGAATCCAATTCCCCTCCAATGCGGCTGCGCCTGTAGTATCGTTGGAAGCGGCAACATCCGCTTGACTGGCTTGCGCCAACGCCGACACAAACGCCGCACCATCCGAGCCTTTTCCCACATCACAGCCATACAACAATATATCGGCATTTTGGTTCAAAGCATTGCCGATGGCGGTCAACTCGGCAGTATGCTCACCCAGGTTTTGCGCCGTTAATGTAACCGAACCCAATAGCAGCGCCCCTCCGGAGCCGTGGGAAACGATGTGAATAGCATCAATGCCGCTGCGCCCATCCAGAATCTGCGCCATTTGCGCCAAGCCGTCCTGCCCGGCATCCAGCACATGCACTTCCGTGCCGAGCTTGGCGCCATCGATCAGGGTCTGGTAATCGGCGACGTTGCTTTCGATAAAGAGGATTTCGGTGCGTTGCGGCACTGGATCAACTTGAACGGCGGGCGGTGCAACATCGGCAGCTGCTTCGGCAAGCTGGGCGGCATCCTGGTCGATGACGGCAGTATCCTGCACCGGGATAGCGGAAGTGGAGTCGATCACGGTATCGGCGGCTGTTTCCGCCGCCGCACCGTCGAACATGATGCGCGGCTCCAGCGCCATCATGGTTCGACGGGGTTTATAATACAAGTCATTGCCGATTGCAGGAGCCGAAAGGTTTGAATTTATTTTGCCTGATTTTTCTTTAAGCATGGTTTTGATAAATTTCATGTTGGTACTCTCTGCATTAGTGATAACGGGTTACCGAAAATCCGGTTTAATCGCGGCATTACGAGCTTAATTTATCTATAAGGTTGCTCGGAATATGCTTTTTAGTTTGTACTCAGTACAAGTCTTCATGGCCTTTAGAATTTCAATTTAGGCACAAAAACTCCCCGCTCTGGCGGTTTGACCGTAATGACGCAGGCCTGGATATCATCCGAAGCGTCGCTCTAATAAAGAATGCAGGGAGTACTTCTCGAACAAATCGGGGGAATAATCGTACGCCTTGGCTGGAATTCCACCTTGGGTCGAACGCTGTGCCGCCCCTCGCTTCCAACTGGAAGTCGAACTCTGGGGCGTCGTACTCCACATTTTTGAAATCGTGTTCAAAAAGCGGCTCGCCAATGGGATTCTGGCGCAGGATGGCCGCCAGCAAGATGGAGCCGGAATCAGACAGGTAGGAAATAAAATGATAATTGGGCATCGTTTAAGCGGCTGGCAGAACTTTAACAGAAAATGCACTTATCAATTATATTCATAAGTACTAATACCTAGGCTCAGTGTAACAACACAACTTACCAATTACAACTCTTCCGTAAATCAGGCTTTCATCGTTATTATGTCATGCATCCCATTTAATTCTGATGCAACCTGAAAATCTCTTTTATCAAAGATGCCAGTACCGGAAACGCCTTTTTTCGGCCGGCTTGTTGTGGGAATACAGCAGCGAGAATCAGCAGAAATGCCGAATACGACAACTACTCTAAAATATATTTGCGGCGTTGTTCGAGCCGGGCATACAGCGGCGCGACTCGTTGTTGCAGTATCGGATGTGATGAGGCAGGCGATGCATCACCGCCAAACCGGATGCCCTGGCTTTTGGCATGAAAACCTGCCCGTTGCCGCATCCGCTCCAGTTGTTCCGAAGTGCAATCAAGGCCGTGCCGAGGCAGCAAGTCTTGCCATAGGATGTCCGGTAATTGCCGGTAATTAATTAATTGCAAGTGTTCCACATTGGCAAGCGCCGCTTCGAAAAATCCGGCCAGAACCTTGGCGCAATAGCCGTCCAAATCCCCTGCATCCAATGTTTCTGCCGCCAGCGTGGCGACCATGCCGGGCACCATCTGCGGCCCACGCCGGCGTTGATGGGATGCGAGTACGGATTCCGGTTCTCGATAAAGAAACCAGCATGGCGTATCCGGGAAAGCGGCGCGAAATATCGGCAGAAATTGAGTATGCCAGCTATCGAGCTTGATGAAAAAGTGAGTTTCTTCAGGGCTTCGTTGTTGCCCCAAGGCCAGAATTAATTGTCTCAGGCTGGCGCTGCCGCCACTGGCATTGGGCTCTGCTTGATGGAAACGTAAGAAAGCATCGATGACCGGCGGCTCCGACATCACAATACAACAAGACAGGGTTGACAATAATTGTGTGAGCAAGGTGGATCCGCAACGCGAAATATGAAAAATAAACGCGCTCGGCATCAGCGCTGGTTCCAAACGCGTCAGCCAATCAAATTCTGTGCGGCAGATATAACGTTGCGCCGGGTTTTGTTGTTGCAATGTATCGGCGAAAAACGGAGCAGTAAAGCGGTCTGGGATATACCGCCAAATGATATTCCGGTCTTGCAAGGCCACCGGAAACCAATTGTGCAATGAGGCCAAAGCCTCTTTGCCGACAGGTTGACCTCGTAATAACTGCCGTTCGTTCAGCATGGGATAGTCTGTGAAAAAGGAAGGCGCGGACAAGCCGCGCCTAATTAGGTTTAATTTCTGGAAGGAAAAATGCCTTCGCTGCAAATTATGTAGTTAAGCCCAAGATAGGGTTGCATGTTGGAAATAGTGCTAGTGGTTGTGACCGGAACCGTCAGAGGTGTGCCGTTGCCGGTATTGGCGTTTGACACTGTGCCACTACCTGTCACTGTGGTAGTGACGCCACCCAAGGAGACCGGACTCGTTGGCGCAGTGGCGGAAGGCAAATAAATGGCGGCGCTGATTGAACTTGGTGGACTGTTCGGAGTGCTGGTTAAGGTACTTCCGGCCGCGGCAATAGCTGATCCGCCAGTAGTGGCAGTGCCGACCTTAATATCGGTGGTGGCAGACATCCCCGTTAAGCTCATCGTCGCCGCATGCGTATGTGACGGTAGATTAGCCTGAGTGAGGGTGATCGTTGCGGTACCGCTACCGATAACCGTTGTGTTATTTGTTCCTGCCTTTTCACCTTGCTGAATATTTGTCAAACCTGGTCCTGGTGCCTGTGCCCCGACAGCGACCCGGCCACGTAGATCGGGTATGCCGAAAGTAGTTTGCCCATCGCCACCGTACATAGTGCCTAATAACGCAAACATCGCCGAATTCTGAGAAATCGGCACTAGTTGACCATTGCAAGACAGCCAGCCTCTTGGAGGATAATTAAATCCCACGGCCATAATGGTTCCGATAAATGCATCCATAATAAGTTCCTATTTTTACTGTATATAATTCGCAACGATAATAAACCGTTGCGCGATAAGATTAGCTACTAATAATACAATTACTTAAATTCCAATTGACTCGAGAAAACCAAAACTTAGATTTAACTCATAAGCGCAATTCATTTTTACCAGATTGGAAAGGCCAGCGGCTGAAGTCCAGACTTTTTTAATTCTAGCTAAATAGTCGACTGACCGGGGCGGAACAATACCAGATCAAAATGTTAAATAAAACAAAAAAGATCAGCGGCAAATAGCTGAAACCAGCGTTTTCAGCGTAGCTGGGCGACCGATAACTCAACATAACCGTTACATTGTGTACGCCTGTTTTTCTTCTGTAGTGAGCGGACCGGCTCCGGCCAGTGATATACGGTTGTTTATTGGGCGCGCTGAATAGCGTCCAATCTACTGGCCAAATCCAATGCCGCCGCTGTGCCGCTTTGCCGCAATTCAGCAATGATTTCCGATACATTGGCATCGGTGATGCTGGGGTCGCCATATTTCGGTTCAGGATTGGCAACAAACCCGGCCGCATTAAAAATATCGGTCAGCCATTGATTCGGGATGCAATCAAGCACTAGATGAATACGATGCTCTGTACTATGGTTTTCAACCCGGTGCCTGCAATTGGCATTCATGTACCAAGTACCGCCCGCAGCAAAATGAATCGGCTCGTCATCCAGCCAGAACAATACCTCAGGATCGGTGATAATAGGAATATGCAAGCGCGCCAAGCCATCTTCGAAATTGGTTCCCGGATCGGTGTGTTCGCGGATGACGCCGCCGGGCGCCAATGCCATCAAGCGCACGGCGCAAGTTTCGCATTTGAAGTGTTGCAAGACCTGCTGAAAATAAGGGCAACGCGCCAAGAGCGGCGTATCCAGGAATTGATTATTCGAAAATGCCAGAATATCGTCGCTACGGCCGTTCGGAGAACGCAATGCCTGACAGTGCCAATACTCTGCACTGGCCGCTTGGTCATTGTAATGAGGCACCCATTGATCCGGCATTAAGCGCTGCAAATCGATTTGCAATGCGGCCAGGTCGAAATCGAACGGCAAACGCAAATAGCGGGTAGCCTGTTTCATAGCGTAATTCCAGCTCGCCAGCGCATCTGTTCGCTCAGTGCATCTTCGTCAACAATTTGGAAGCCGGCAGAAAGATAGAGCCCGCGCGCTTTGAAATTATTTTTTACCACACACAAACTCAAGCTTGCCTGATGGATTCCGGCCATTTGTTGAAGGTACTGCAACATATACCGTGCCATACCCTGTCGTTGGGCGCTAGGCAGGACTGCAATGTCGATCAGGCGAATATCGCCGGTAGTACGCTCGAATACCATGCGCCCCAGCGCTTGACTTTGCGATTCAAGAATTTTGGTTTGAGCATTCGGATAGTTCTGCCGCAATCCAAGCGCATGAATCTGCTGCTGAGATCGAACCAAGTTGTCGATAAAGGCCGGATCCATCGGCAACATGAGCAAATCTTCGCGGGTTGAACGATAAAGTATGTCGATAAATTCTTGATCGCGCTCATGGACGGAGCGTAGATGAAAATCGGGCGGCGGCATATCTATAATTTTTTTTGCGAAGTTTAAAATATTTTTTCTGCTATCATGCACGCCGTCGACTTTTGACGCAACTCTATCTAAAGGTTAGCCATGAATCTTAGTCTTGAACAAGCCTCTCCGTTAGTGGGCACAAACTTCACAATACACACACAAGCAGGTCTAATCGACTTGCAATTAATCGATGTAGCGGAATTACCGCGCCGCAATATACCGGAACAATTTCGCACTCCGTTATCATTGGTCTTTACCGGCCCGCCCGATATACTGTTGTTGCAAGATATTTATCTTGTTGAACATGCTGAATTGGGACAGCATCAATGGCTCATGGGGCCTATATTATCAATCAACCCGGGTTCTAATGATAACAAACTCTACTATGAGATCATGTTTGCCTGAGAATAACAGGTTCGCCGCACGTTAACCTAAGCAGAACCCGTAATTAAAAACCATGCAATCGAGCAAGGCTGTATTATCGGTCCTAAGGTAACGGACGCTCATCACCTCTCTGATTCTCCTAATGCCGTGTAGGGGTTGAGAGTTCATCCGGTTGATCTATCCAAGCGCTTCGCCAAGCTGAAAGCTGGGTGTAAATCCTGTTATTTGGGTCAGTTGGATTCTGATGAAACTTTCAAAGATTGGTGATTCTTAAAATTCATCTTTTAAGTGACGTATACTCGCGACAGCCAATACAGTGTTATTCCCTTAACCAACGTTGCATCTGTGGAAACGCTTTCCAGCCTAATTGCTCGGCCTTGCTTGGTTCGGCAGTTAAACCCATCCACTGCAACAGTGGCACTCCCAGATTGCTACCGTTGCTAAAAATATCTATCAGCCATTCTGACTCGCCTTTATAACCATCGGGATGAAACACAACTTCCGGCTGCAGGTTTAAATACACTAAGGCCGCCCACGACCAAGCTAACGCAGCTATTTCATCACCGGCATTTCTGCTGACATCGTTATATAAAATATTGCGTTGCGTACCTTCCATCACCGCTAAATGCCCTGCCTCATGCAATAGATCCCCTGGGTATTTTAACTTGGCTTCGTCCACCACCAATACGCCCTTATCAATCAGAATGCCGGGCAAAATAACATTATCAGGAACTTCTCCTGCCTGTACAGGAATGCCTATGCCGGAAATAAAATCGATGATTTGTCGGGTTAGTGGATTTGCAAATTCAGCCATGTTTTTTCTCTTCACTGATTATATTATTGTGCAAACTGACAATGCTAATTTTGATGATTTAGCAAGAGATTGAAATGATATCGTTTATTTGGAAAATTGGAGCATTATTTATCAAGCCGGACATATGAATGCCTCCTGCGCGCAATAATACGATGGACCATTAAAGACACTGACTTTTTAGAATAAACCGATAAATCAACAAGTTGGCGCAAATGTAAAATCAACATTTCAACTAACACAAGGCAAAAATGAACTGTTTTGAGATGCTGATAAGCTTGAAAGAGTGTAACGGCAAGAATTGTCTGATTTGCTTACTGACAGGCATAAAAAAACCGTAGCCCCGAAGGAGCTACGGTTTTTTTGCACGCAATTTAGATGACTGTTACTTCTTCTGCTTGCGGGCCTTTTTGTCCTTGAGTGACAGTAAATTGTACTTTCTGTCCTTCATCAAGAGATTTAAAGCCTGAGCTGTTAATGTTACGAAAGTGAACGAAAACATCTGGGCCGTTTTCTTGCTGAATGAAACCGAAGCCTTTTTCAGCGTTAAACCATTTAACTATACCTGTAGTCATTATAGTGTATTCCTATTTGTAGTAATTGAAGCCTTATAAAGGCTGATGGAGCTGGGAAATTAGAGAATTACTTAATGATAACAGGACGAACAATCACTTGAAGAACTTCGTAAAGATAAGCATAACGGTAAAACTATTTCGAGCTGGTTCCATTCTATAGACGCTATCTGGCAATGTCAACCCTGCTCTTTGAGTTCCCGAATGTTTTGTAGAATTTAACGAACCCAAATTTATGAATGCTATTAAAAACATTGTGTATGACTATTTTCACGCCGTTGACTGATAAACACTCAACACTGAGAACAATTCGGCATTAATTTTTTTAACCTTTTACACTATGAATATGAACGTTTTATGAATTGAATGCATCAAATGAGGAAACAATCCATCTACTCATGATGCTATTGTCAACAATAGCGTCCTTTACTATAGTTGAGCAGTAATTTTAAAAAACCTTTTCAACTTTAAACGAGGACTTACTCATGAACGACTTATACAGAGACATTTTAATAGGAACCATATTCATAACGGGTTTATTGGGCTTTCTTTCAGGCGAATTCATCATCTCATCTGCGTTATTCGCAACAGCGGCCATTGCCAGCAATGTTAATCTGAACCGCAAAAAAGGCAAATCCGGACAATTATCATGGGACTGATTCACTTGAATTGCTTAATCTCTAAGAGTCTCAAGGCCTTATAGCCTTGAGATTCATCTGAACTCTTCTGCGCACAGTTCGACAAAACCTTAGCTTCTAATTATTGCTGTCACTTCTCCTCGGAATTCACTCCGACACGTCACCCTCAGATTTTCCTAAAACCAAAATCCGCATTAATCGTCCAGGATAATAAATACATACTGGAACAAAGACCGTTTAACCACTTTGCAGCGCATGTTATTCAATGTTAAATCTTGCCGCTAACCGCAGAGCACCGGAATAATTTATCCTCACTCGCACTGTTTTTTGTAAAAAACGTAGCGCAGTAAATTTTAAAAATTAAGCATTGGTGCTGAAGCAGCGGAATTGCTGATGGTAAAGCGAGTAAAGACTTAAAAAAGATATGGCGATGTTTGAACTAATTCGGCGATTATCGCTACCTATCAACCGCCAATTTGCCGCCACTTTTTATTTTAAAAACAGACTGTCTTTTTATAATCAGTGGTTTATATGGCGGAGAGAAAGGGATTCGAACCCTTGATACGTTGCCGTATACACACTTTCCAGGCGTGCGCCTTCGACCGCTCGGCCATCTCTCCTATATTTGACTTCCTGCAGACCACAGGAAGCCGTGTAGAATAATCGATATTGTGCTAAAGCGCAATGCCCTTCGCTTACAGTGCATGAGCGCAAGAGATAAGCAATGCCGGGTAAATACCGGAAGGCGCCTACTGTTACTAACCGCCACTCTCTTCAGTCAACGCTTCAAGCTCATCCCATCGCGCGTAAACTTGCTCCAGTTTTTCATCGATCTGCTTCAGTTCATCCAGAGTCTTGGCAACGACAGCCTGATCTTGTTTGTAAAACTCAGGCCCACTGATCTGCCGATTTAATGCCGTTTGCCGAGTCTCCAGCTCATCAATCAGCCCCGGCAGCTTATCCAATTCCTGCTGCTCCTTAAAACTGAGCTTCTTTTTGGTTACGGTGCGCACAGGAGCCTGGGCTGCCGGTTTTTCCTGTTTGGGCGCTTTAGTCTTTCCGGCCTGTTTAGCGAGCTTGGCATGGTTCAACCAATCGCTGTAACCGCCGACAAACTCATCGACTTCGCCTGAGCCGTCCAGCACGAAGACGCTGGTCACGACATTATCCAGAAAAGCCCGATCATGACTGACCAGCAGCAAGGTGCCGTCAAACTCGACCAGCTTTTCTTCAAGCAGCTCCAGAGTTTCCAAATCCAGGTCATTGGTCGGCTCGTCCATGACGATCAGGTTGGCGGGTTTGGTGAATAATCGCGCCAACAACAGACGATTTTTCTCGCCGCCCGACAAACTTTTTACCGGGGAGCGCGCTCTGGCCGGAGCAAACAAAAAATCGCCCAGATACGACATCACATGCCGCTTGTTACCTGCGATTTCGACAAAGTCATTGCCATCAGCGATCGTATCGCAGACGGTCATTTCCGGGTCGAGCTGGTCGCGCAGCTGATCGAAATAAGCGATTTCGAGCCGGGTGCCCTGCTCTACCGTGCCGCTGGTGGGTTCCAACTGTTTGAGCAACAATTTCAATAATGTCGATTTGCCCGCGCCATTCGCACCGATCAGGCCGATTTTGTCGCCACGCTGAATCAATGTCGAGAAATGCCTAATAATCTGCCGGTCTTCGTATGCAAAGCCGATGTCGTTGACTTCGATCACTTTCTTGCCGGAAGCATCACCCCGCTCCAGCGTCATTTTGCTAGTGCCTTGGACATTGCGACGTTGGGCGCGTTCGTTACGCAGCTTCTCCAGCGCCCTGACCCGGCCTTCGTTGCGGGTACGCCGGGCTTTTACGCCCTGCCTGATCCAGACTTCTTCATCGGCCAGTTTCTTGTCAAACTCGGCATTTTGGTTAGCCTCATCTTCCAATGCTGCGGCTTTGCGGGTCAGATAATCGTCATAAGTGCCTTGCCAGGACACCAGATTGCCACGGTCCAGGTCGACAATCCGGGTCGCCAGTTTTTGCAGAAACGCCCGGTCATGGGTCACGAACAACACAGCGCCCTGAAAGTTCAGGATTTGTTCTTCCAACCAAGTAATGCTTTCAAAATCCAGATGGTTGGTCGGCTCATCCAGCAGCAACACTTCCGGCTCTATGACCAAAGCTCTAGCCAAGGCTACGCGCCGCTTCCAGCCGCCGGACAAGCCGCTGATTTTCAATTCGCCGGGCAAATCCAGTTTGCTTAAAGTGGTTTCAACCCGCTGCTGAAAATGCCAGCCATTATGGGCTTCGAGTTTATGTTGCAAATCGCCCAGCTCATTCAAGGCCTTTTCATCGTTGTAATCCATGGTCAAGGACATTGCGTGATAACGAGTGATCCACTCACCCAACTCGCCCAAGCCTCCGGCCACGGCGTCATAGATAGTCGCGTCATCCGGCAATTCCGGCGTTTGTTCCAGCCATGCCAGCCTTAATCCGGGCTGCCGCCAGATGTCGCCATGATCGGGCTGAATATTGCCGGCAATAATTTTCATTAAGGTTGACTTGCCCTCGCCGTTACGGCCTAACAAGCCTACGCGCTCTCCGGCATCCAGCTGAAAGTCGGCATCTTTTAATAAAGCATGAGTTCCATAAGCGATGGAAACGTTGGACAGTCGTAATAAGGGCATTTTAAAGTTCTTTATGTTGTAAATAACGTCGTAATAAATCCAGTGCCAGCAACGCAGCCTGATTTTGCTTGCGTTTGATCGGACCTGCCACTGAATGGGTAATTTGATGAAATCCGTCTCCAGTCAACAGCGTATTATATAGAATAATGGACTGGTCTTTATCGTGAAATGATTCATTATCCCCGGCGTAGAGTTGAACCAGCACAAAATCGGCGGCGCTGGTCTTTTGTATTTCCCCGGCGACGGCTTGCGCGGTCGCCGGCATATCGTCAGCATTTACCATCACCTCCAGTTTTTGCCCCAGCCTGTCCAGCGATTGCCCATACTGCGCCTCCAGCAGCCAATCTGCGCCTATGCACTTGGCCGCCAGCATGCCTTGACTGGCGGTTTCCACGACAGCCAATGTGTGCTTTCCGGCAGTCATCAACCGGTCAACCACAGCCACTAAATCACCTTCGCTCCGCCCTAAGCCGTCAATGGCAAAAACATGATCACCCAGATCTTCTGCAACCCTAGACACCAACGCGGTCAAGGCTATTTCAGAATAATCCTGCGGAAACAGCAGCTTGGTTTGCACATCATCCGGACCTGCACGAAAGCCCAACTGCACTTGCTGCGGAATTTCAATCTTGCTGATGCGCTGCTGAATGGCCGACTCGCCTACGCCCAGCGTTTTAATGGTGACTAGCCTCCCGGGGCGCAATAAAAACCGGCTTGCCAGCGCAGGTTGGATGGACTCCAAAAACAGATGATGCATTTCCATGGGTACGCCGGGTAAAAAAGCGAACCAGCAGCGCTCGGCTTGCAGGGAAAACCCCGGCGCAGTGCCCCAGGTATTGTCAATGCGCTCGGAGCCTTTTGGAAGCATCGCCTGTTTATGATTTGATTCGGGCATATCCCGATTTCTAAGCATAAAAAAGCGCTTGATCTGATCATAGGCAATCTCGTCGAATTCCAGCGGCAGGCCAAACGCTTTGGCAACAGCCTCGGCGGTCAAATCATCACTGGTCGGCCCCAAGCCGCCTGTGCAAATACAACAATCTGTACGCACTGAAATCTCCCGTAGCAAGGCTACCAAATCCTCAAGCTTATCGCCCACAGCGGTATGCCGGGTTACCGTAAAGCCCATGGCGACAACTTGCTCCGACAGCCAAGCCGCATTGGTATCAATGACTTGCCCGGTGACGACTTCTTCGCCTTGGGAGAATATTTCCAGGGTTGGGTTCATGTTAAAACTCTTCGCTTAAATGATCGGTCCAACTGTTGATTTAGTGCATCAGCATGCGATGCCAGAACGGCAGCGTAATCAGGCTGATTGCCGTCGTTATCGTTACCGCCATCGCATACAGCGAGCTATCCAAGCGGTAACGGTCGCAAAAAACAATACCCAACACCATGCTCGGCATCGACAGATCGAGCACTGCCGCAGCCTGGTATTCGAACGCTATCGGCAAATGCCGGGCTAAAAGCATCGCAAACAGCGGCATCAGCGCCATCTTAATGGCTATCACAGGGATGACATACGGAATATTACGAACGGTTACCGTTTTCCAGCTTAAGGCCAGCCCCAGGGAAAACAACATCAACGGCACAACGCTGGCAGATAATTTTTGCAGCACCCCGACAAACCAAACCGGGGCAACCAAACCGTTAATATTCAGGATTACCGCAACCGCCGCAGCCCAGAATGGCGGCGCGTTAAAAAACAGCCACACCGATTTTGGCTTTTCTGCGGTATCTTCTCCATAGTACCGAGCAACCATAACCCCTGCGGTAAACAATAATGGCGAGGTCGCAAACAGGTCCATCTGTATGACCACCGATCTGGCCCAATGGCCAAAGGTTTGCTCCAAAACAGGCAAGCCCAGATACGTGACATTGGGAAATGCCGCCGCCAGTATCATCGCCCCCAAACGCCGGTCTTCAAATTTGAACAGCGCTCCAATTAACCACAGGCAAAGCATCGCAAAAACAATACTGCTCATACCCAACAAGGTATACTGAAGCGAATGCAAGCCAATATCAGCAGACCATAAAACCTCCAGAACCATAGCCGGTAGCAGCAAATAATAGACCACCGTGGTCAGCACCTGCCGTGTATGCTCGGCTGATAGGCCTCCCGGTTTTACAAAACGCCATCCTGCGCCGCACGCCATTATCAAGGTCATTTGTATCAATGTTGAATTCATAATCGAGGACTATTGTGACAATAGTGAATTTTAACATTCACCGTTAAAACAAGTTCCGGTAATATATATCGACTTATTGTTCGGGAGTGTTTCAGTGCGTCTATTTTTAAGGTATTGCCGACTCGGTGTTTTTTTATTGATCGCCAGCCCTTTTGCGGTGGCGGAAACTGATGTCATCTCGCCTAAAGAAGCAGCAACAATGCGTGTCACAAACAAGGCGGTTATTGTCGATGTCCGTGAAAAGGACGACTGGAATGAATACCAAATTCACGGCGCCATTCATATTCCGCTGTCCCAATTAAAAAAACGACTACCGGAACTTGAACCTTACAAAAACCGCCCGGTTATCACGCAATGCCAAGCCGGCATGCGTTCCGCACAAGCCCAACTGCTATTAAAAGCGGCTGGGTTTTCCAAGGTTTACTTAATGAACGGCGGGATACAGGCTTGGCATGAACAAGGCTTGGTGACTGAATAAGCCGACACCTAATCTATTGTGGACAACGATGGGCTTCGTACTTCGGCCCATCCTACAAAATTTTATATTTTTAACTTTACTTTTAAACATGTCTCAATCATTTATCTCAACCAAATCCATCCCTGTCCGTGAACGGTTAATTATGGCACTGGATGTTCCCAGCATTGCCGAAGCTCAAGCTTTAGTCGAAGAGCTCGGCGACTCGGTGATCTTTTACAAGGTCGGCATGGAACTGTTTATGTCCGGTGATTATTTCGGTTTTATTGAATGGTTGAAACAGCAAAATAAAAAAATCTTTGTCGACCTGAAGTTTTTCGATGTTCCCGCCACGGTAGGCCGGGCCATTAGAGCTTTAAGCAGTAAAGGCGTCGACCTTGCCACCATCCACGGCAACGATGCGATTATGGAAGCCGCCGCTAAGGAAAAAGGCGATCTTAAAGTGTTGGCCGTAACCGCGTTAACCAGCCTGGACCGTGGCGATCTTGATGATTTAGGCTTTGCCTGCGATGTCCGCGAATTGGTTTTATCCCGCGCTAAACGCGCCTTGCAAATCGGCTGCGACGGCATTGTTTCGTCCGGCCTTGAAGTTGCTATGCTCAGAGAGGAACTGGATCACAAGTTGCTGGTCATCACTCCGGGCATCAGGCCGGTTGATAACCGCGAAGAAGACGATCAAAAACGGGTGGTCAGTGTGGAAATGGCTTTCCAAAATGGCGCTGATTATATCGTTGTCGGCCGCCCCATCCGCGACGCCGAAGATCGCAAGGCCATGGCCGAGAAAATTCAGGGGCAAATTCTTTCGCAGTTTCAATAACCCCCAATCAAAAAGGCGACTAACCCGGTCGCCTCTACTCTTATAATTACGCCTTGCGACTATGGAATTTGATCTCGCCTTTACCACCTCGTATCTGGTGGCCTTAACGATGGGGCTATTCAGCAGCATGCACTGTATTGGTATGTGCGGTTCCATTATCGGAACCTTGACCTTGAGCCTCAGCCCGGAAATACGGAACAAAAAAAGCCGGCTTTTTCCTTTTGTGTTTAATTACAACGTCGGCCGCATTACCAGTTATACGATTGCTGGCGCATTAGCGGGTGTCATTGAAGCATTGATCACTATGCCAATGGGTGAAACCAGCGGACATCGGCTGCTGCAATTGCTGTCCGCCGCCATCATGACCGGAGCGGGACTGTATATAGCCGGATGGTTCCCCCGTTTTGCCTACATTGAAAAGGCCGGCCTGCGTTTCTGGAAAATGATCGAGCCTTTTGGCCGCAAACTGATCCCGGTTAAAAACCGCAGCCAAGCTTTTCTTTTTGGCATGGTATGGGGATGGCTACCATGCGGCTTGGTTTATTCCGCCTTGGCGCTCGCCGCGACCGCAGGCGATATCAAGCAAAGCGCACTGACTATGCTGTTTTTCGGACTGGGAACTTTACCGGCAGTCATGGGAGTCGGTATAATGACCGGAATACTCACAAGGTTATCCAGAATGCCCCGTTGTAAACAGGCTATCGGCCTGTTCATGATCGCGCTGGCTCTACTGGCGGCCCTGCCCTGGCTCAATCCCATGGCGATTACAACCCACTCGGCATTACATTAAGAGGTATCTATGGATCATTTTAACGCGATCATCGGTCAATCTCCCGCATTGGATTCCTTAATCCGTAGCGCTAAAATTGTTGCGGCGACCGATGTCACCGTGTTACTTAAAGGCGAAACGGGTACCGGCAAGGAAGTTCTCGCCACCGCCATTCAACAAGCCAGCGCTCGCGCCAATAAAGCCTTTATCACATTAAACTGCGCAGCATTACCTGAAACTTTGATCGAATCGGAATTGTTCGGTCATAAAAAAGGCTCGTTCACAGGGGCAACAGGCGATAAGCAAGGCCTGTTTCAGGCAGCTGATGGCGGCACCTTGTTTCTTGATGAAATCAATTCCTTGCCGCTGTCGATCCAGGCAAAATTATTGCGCTTTCTCGAGTCAGGGGAATGCCTTGCAGTCGGCGAAATTAAGCCTTACAAAGTCGATGTACGCGTTATTTCCGCAACCAACACTGATTTGAACAAACAAATCGAGAGCGGCGAATTCAGATCGGATTTATATTTCCGATTGAATGTTGTACCTTTAGAGCTGCCGTCACTGGCACAACGCACTGAAGATATTGAATCGCTGATCAAGCACTTTTTGGCCGTATTCGAAGATGCGTATAACCTGACTGCCCCCAAATTCAGCAAGCAAGCTTTAAAAACACTGAAAGCTTACTCTTGGCCGGGCAATATTCGTGAGTTGCGTAACTTATGCGAAAGACTCAGCATTTTATTGGCAGGCAGAGTCATCGAACCGGAAAATCTGCCCCCTGAATTTAGCGCCAAAATCACTAGCCATGCGCCGGCTGCAACTGATTTCACTTTGCCGGAAACCGGCTTAAAGCTGGATACCCTAGAGGCTGATTTAATCCATCAAGCCCTGAGCCGCACTAAAGGCAATCGCAGCAAGTCTGCAAAACTGCTGGGCATTTCCCGCGACACCTTGCTTTACCGTATGCAAAAACACGGTTTTGCAGTGCCGAATTAATTCCTCATTTAAAACCTTCTTATCCACTGCGCGGTGACATTATCACTTTTCCCGTGAGCGCGAGATATCGCTAACCGCGCCAGTTTGGCTAGCTCGTCCATATCAATGGCTGGCTTAGCCAATCGCAATAGCTCTGATTGTTTTACATACTCCCAGAAACCATCCGTGCATAGCACAAAAGTCTCTCCATTTTTGACGGCCGGATACTGATTAATCTCCGCCTCATGCGTTTTTAAGATATTGATCGTGCGGGTCAGCTGATTTTGCTCGGGATGCTGCGCCATCTCCTGTTCGGTTATCTGACCTTCATTCAATAATTGTTCCGGAATGGAATGATCCCGGGTCCGCCACAAGATCTGTTGTGGATTCATCCTGTATATCCGCGAATCACCGCAATGCGCAGTCAGCACCCGCCGTTCATCAAGATAAAGAACTGCACAGGCGGTATGGGCATCACGACCTGAGCTATCGCACACAAACAACTCATTCATTTCGTCGATAGCCGATGAAATCCAGGCCGAAAAAGCATTCCTGGGATCCTGATCCATCTGTTGGCTGTATATATCGGCGACTTTTAACAAGCCCTGACAGAAAAAACGGGACGCTTTTTCTCCGGCATGATGACCGCCCAAACCATCGGCAACGACAAACAGTGCATAAGACTCATTGATGACGTGCGCCATAAAATCCTGATTACTACTTCGATCACCTATCGAGGTGAATTCATAAAACTCCAGCGCCACTTATTTCCTTCAGACCAACAACAACGACTCAAACATTCTGCTGCATTCTTGCATCGCCTAAAAACGCCTACTTGCTGGTGCGCATAATCTGCTTCAGGTCTCTGACCGACTGTGCCAAGCCAGAAAATACCGCTTGCGCAATAATCGAATGACCGATATTAAGCTCGACTATCTGCGGCAGCATGCAGATCGCTTCAACATTATGAAAATTCAGACCATGCCCGGCATTAACTTGCAACCCGGCACTATGCGCATAAACAGCAGCTCTCCTGATGCGTTCCAGCTCTTCGACTTGCTGTTGCGGACTGCCCGCTTCAGCGTAACACCCGGTATGTAATTCAACGACCGGCGCCCCGGCCTTTATCGCCGCATCGATCTGTATTTCATCAGGATCGATAAACAGCGAAACTTCAACACCCGCACTTGCCAGTTTATCGCAAGCCCATTGCAGGCGATGCAGATTGCCGGCGACATCCAGCCCCCCCTCAGTAGTCAGCTCTTCACGCTTTTCCGGCACCAGACAGCAGGCAAAAGGCCGTACTTTCTCCGCTATACCGACCATCTCATCGGTCACCGCCATTTCCATATTCAACCGGGTATGAAGCATTTCTTTTAACAAATAGATGTCCCTGTCCTGGATATGCCGGCGATCTTCCCGCAAATGCGCAGTGATACCGTCGGCACCCGCCTGTTCTGCAATTAATGCGGCCTGAATCGGCTCAGGGTAAAGCGTACCTCTAGCCTGCCTCAAGGTGGCAACGTGATCGATATTCACGCCTAATAATATCTGTGTTTTATTCATTTTTATGCCGGATAAGGTTTGTAGCCTCGTCCACTCCGTTTGAAATTATTGTAACTGGCGATAGGTAAAATATTACAGCTGGGATAACAAGCCTTATTCGGCGCTGATGTGCTTCATGATTTTATTAATGACCGCTCGGCTTTTAAGCTGCCTGCCTTGCAAATACGCATCAATAACTATCCTCATCAGGATTTTCGCTTCGCTTAAAACTTGAGGATCAGTCATATCTCTGCCACTTAGCGCTTGCAAAGTCCTGCCTGAAAATTGCCCATTCGCGGCTTCAACCGGCCCCTGCCCCACATTGAAATCGTATTTTTTAGAAGACTCAATAGGTCTCTGATTGTCATCATGCTCCAACTGCAAACCATAACCGGCATATTCCATCAGATTAAGCTCAAATAACCGCAATGCGGCTTCTATGCTGGAGCCATGCGAGAGAGAAAATAAGCATTCGCCGTAATCGCTGAACACTTCAGCGTGGGGGTCGTATTTGTGCAAAAAACAAACAACCAGCTCATTGATATAAAAGCCGCAATAAAGCGCAAGCCCTCTTATTTCGCTAAACGGCTGAATTATATCTCCAGGGATGGAGTGTATGCCAACAGCCGGTACGGAACCGGCGGGGTTATCTTCAGGGCTGGAGTGCATGCCACTAGCCGGTACGAAACCGGCGTTGCGCTCGACGCCGGTCAGCGTTTTTAACTCTGTGTGGCCAACATAGGAAATGAGTAAGGGGATAAAAGGTTGCAACAATCCCGCTGTTTTTGACTTGGTTTTTCTTACGCCTTTGGCCAGCACGGAAATCCGGCCGAAATCTCGGGTCAATACATCAATAATCAGGCTGCTTTCACGGTATTTGCGCTGCTGCAGGATAAAAGCAGGTTGCAAATAAACTGCGGATTCAGTCATTAAAGCCTAAGCTTTGCAAGGCTCGCTCACTATCCGACCAGCCTTTTTTAACTTTAACCCAAAGCTGCAAATACACTTTTTGTCCGATCAACTTTTCTATATCCTGTCGGGCGTCGATACCGACTTTTTTCAGCATCTCGCCGTCTTTGCCGATCACGATATTCTTCTGGGTCAAGCGTTCCACCCAGATGATCGCGTATATTTTAGTGATGTTGGGTTTTTCTTCGTATCTTTCTATCTCCACCGTCAGCGCATAAGGCAATTCATCGCCTAAGCGCCGGGTCAGCTTTTCCCTGACAATTTCAGCCGCTAAAAACCGCTCGGACCGATCGGTAATCTGATCCTCGGGATAGATCAAATCCTGTTCAGGCAGTAGCGCCATGATCAAGCTTTCGAGCTGATCGAGATTGGTTCCTTTTAGCGCAGAAATGGGCACCAAATGCTTAAACGGGAAACGATGCTGGGCTTCGTTAAAAAAGGTTAAAATGGCTTCCTTATCGGCCACTTTATCAACCTTGTTCACAGCCAGAATAACCGGCAAACCCGCCTGTTCCAGCTTTTTGAAAATAGCTTCGTCATATTCATGCCAGGACAAGCCGTCGATCAGCCAGACGATCACATCGACGCCCGTTAAGGTTGTATCCGCAGTCCGGTTCAAATAACGGTTCAACGCCCGCTTTTCACTGTTGTGCATGCCCGGCGTATCCATATAAATGGCCTGTCCCGCATCAGTGGTGTTAATACCGAGAATTCGATGCCGGGTTGTCTGCGGCTTACGCGAGGTAATACTGATTTTCTGCTTCAACAAATGATTCATCAATGTTGATTTGCCGACATTGGGACGCCCAATCAGGGCGACATAACCACAATTCATTTAGTGTCCTTGTTTAATAATTCGAGCATAAGCTCTGCCGCCGCTTGCTCGGCTTTTTTTCTGGAATTTCCGGTGCCGATGCAAGACTCCGCTATTAACGTTATCGTACACTTAACTTTGAAAGTTTGTTCATGGGCAAGCCCGGACATAGTCATTAAAGTGTAATCCGGCAGCTCCAATTTTTTGGACTGCATTAACTCCTGCAATTGAGTTTTAGGATCTTTTTGCCAATTATCCAGAGACAAGCCTTTCAGCTTTTCCGCAAATAACTGCAAGATCCATTGCTGACAAGCATTCATGCCCTGATCGTTGTACAACGCGCCTATAATCGCTTCTACAGCATCGGACAGAATAGAATCGCGACGAAAACCGCCACTCTTCAATTCACCCGAACCCAGCAACAAGTAATCGCCTAACTGATGCTTCCTGGCAAGTTCTGCCAACGAACTCTGATTGACCAAGCCTGCCCTTAACCGGCTTAAAACGCCTTCACTGGCCGCCGGAAATAGCTCATATAGTTTCTGGGCGATAACAAAACCCAAAATTGAATCGCCCAAAAACTCCAACCGTTCATTATTGTTCGAACTTGCGCTCCGATGCGTTAAAGCGGTAGTAAAAAGCTGAGGATTATTAAACGTCAAACCCAGCTTTTTGCACAACTCTTCAGGCTTTTTGATCACTCTTGACCGGCCTCAATAATGTCATGAAACTCGGCCAATGCGCTCAGGTTGCTGACCAACTTCACAACAGTTTCATACTCGATTTCCACTTTCACATAACCGCCATGCTTGGTGACTTTAATATTCTCTGGTTTGACATCATAAACATAATTAATGCTAAAGCGTTTATTTAAGCTATCCCTGATCTCATATTCGCTTTTCGTTTGCAGCTCCGGTGTTGCTTTTAATGCCTCCAATGCACTCTTTACCTTACCGTGATCCAGATAAATCGGAACGATCTTAAGTGTCAACATGACAAAAAAACCGATAAGACCCAGAATAAAAACAAGCGAAATCAAGGTCAACCCTTGCTGACGTTTAAGCGGTAAATTCATTTTTCTCTCCAGATGATTTTAAAAAACAATAAGTATAGTGCAGTTTATTTTAACACTGTGCCAATACGGTCCAGGCCCACACCTTTATGTTGCCAGTCCCAACTCATCCAGATGAAAAAAGCTTTTCCAACCAGGTTTTCTTCCGGAACCGTGCCCCAGTAACGGCTATCGTTGCTGTTATCACGGTTATCGCCCATCACAAAATAGCTACCTTGCGGCACTATATAAACGCCTTCGGCGGAAACAGCGCCATTTCTGACCAGAATGCTATGCTCAACGCCCATCAAATCTTCCAACAAAAGCTCATTCCCGGTCATATCCTCGCCTTGACCTACGCCCTGATAGCGCCCTAAAGAAACCTGGTTAACGGGTTCGCCGTTGATATGCAATTTTTTATCGTAATAAGCGACCCGGTCACCCGGCAGACCAATCACACGCTTGATATAATCGACGCTCGGATCTTTAGGGAAGCGAAAAACCACAATATCCCCGCGTTTGGGTTCATTCATCTCAACGACTTTTTTGTTGATAACCGGCAAACGGATGCCGTAAGTGAATTTATTGACCAGAATAAAGTCGCCTATCAGTAGAGTCGGCATCATCGATGCGGAAGGTATGCGGAAAGGCTCGGCTATGAATGACCGCAGCAACAACACAATCAATACGACCGGAAAAAAAGAGCGCGCGTACTCAACCAATACAGGCTCTTTATCTTCATCAAAAACCTCCCCTCTTGATTTGAGCACCAGCAAATACCCGCCCCAAATGACCCCGGTAACCAGCGTGGCGACGACAAGAAAAAAGGAAAAATCGTAATCCATGTTTATATATTTCAGGTGAAAGGTTTAAGACTGAAGACGAAAGACCAAAGGCAAAAGCGAAAGGTGTTTTTCGCTTTGCGCCTTTTGCCTTTGGTCTGATTTTATTCTTTATTAAGCTGCAAAACGGCCAAAAATGCCTCTTGAGGTATCTCAATATTGCCGACCTGTTTCATACGCTTTTTACCGGCTTTTTGTTTTTCCAGGAGTTTCTTCTTACGGCTGATATCGCCGCCGTAACATTTTGCAATCACGTTTTTGCGCATCGCTTTAACGGTAGACCGGGCAATAACCTTGGAACCGATGGCTGCCTGGATCGCAACCTCATACATTTGACGCGGAATCAGGTCTTTCATTTTTTCAACCAGGTCCCGGCCCCGGTTCTGGCTTAAATCGCGATGCACGATGATCGACAGCGCATCCACCTTTTCAGCATTGATCAACACGTCCAGCTTGACCAACTCCGCCGGCTGGAAGCGCAAAAACTCGTAGTCAAACGATGCAAAGCCCCGGCTCACCGACTTTAAGCGATCGAAGAAATCCAGCACCACTTCGCTGAGCGGCATTTCATAATGCAGCGATACCTGTCTGCCGACATACTGCATGTCTTTTTGCACGCCGCGCTTTTCTATACACAGCGTAATGACGCCGCCCAGATAGGCTTCGGGAACCAGGATATTAGCCCGGATAATAGGCTCCCTGATTTCCTTGATAGTGCCCATATCCGGCAGTTTAGCCGGATTATCGATCATCAAAACCTGATCGTTTTGGGTAATGACTTCATAGATAACGGTAGGCGCTGTCGTGATCAGGTCAACATCGTATTCCCGTTCCAAACGCTCCTGCACAATCTCCATGTGCAACATGCCCAGAAAACCGCAACGAAAACCAAAGCCTAAAGCCTGAGACGTTTCCGGCTCAAAATACAAGGATGCATCATTGAGGTTTAATTTTTTGAGCGCCTCGCGCAAGTCCTCATAATGATCCGAACTGACCGGATACAATCCGGCAAAAACGCGCGGTTGCACCTTTTGAAAACCGGTGAGCTGTTCGGCGGCCGGATTGTCCGTCCAGGTAATGGTATCGCCGACCGGCGCTCCGAAAATGTCTTTAATACCGGCCACAACATAACCCACTTCACCGGTGTTCAGAACATCCTTATCCAATCGTTTAGGCGTAAAAACGCCGACTTTTTCGGCAATAAACGATTTGCCGGTGGACATGATGGTAATCTTTTGCTTTCTGCGGATACTGCCGTGCATAATCCTGACCAGAGACACCACGCCCAGATAACTGTCAAACCAGGAATCGATAATCAATGCCTGTAACGGGCCGTCCGGTTTACCTTCAGGCGGTGGTACTTTAAGCACCAGTTGCTCCAGCACACCCTCAACGCCCAAGCCTGTTTTAGCGCTGATCATCAGAGCCTCATCAGCCGGAATACCGATCACCTCTTCAATTTCAGCCTGCACCCGCTCAGGCTCGGCAGAAGGCAAGTCGATCTTGTTCAGCACCGGCACCACTTCCAGCCCCTGCTCTATCGCCGTATAGCAGTTGGCGACGCTTTGCGCTTCTACGCCTTGGGCCGCATCGACAACCAGCAATGCTCCTTCGCAAGCCGCTAATGATCTGGAAACTTCATAAGAAAAATCCACATGCCCCGGGGTATCAATAAAGTTAAGCTGATAGGTTTCGCCATCTTTCGCTTTATAGTCCAGCGTAACGCTCTGCGCCTTGATAGTGATGCCGCGCTCTTTCTCAATATCCATCGAATCAAGCACTTGCGCGGACATTTCCCGGTCGCTTAAGCCGCCGCAAATTTGAATAAAACGATCTGCAAGCGTCGATTTACCATGATCGATATGCGCGATAATGGAGAAATTTCTTATATGTTTTAAATCCACTTAGTTTTCAACTTGTTATGATAGTGTTAATGCATTGTGCCAGACAGTTCCGGCACCACGTATAAATTGCGACGTTTCGTGTAAGCTCCCTTACTCACATCAATGTAGCTAACGTCTCTAAGATGCTTGCCGTCATCGGATTTGCACATCTATGTTATTTAAACATTGTAACAGATTTAGACCTTCTCAAAGCCTACTTTCATCAATCTTAAGGCGATTTGTACTGCTGCTTTTTGTATTTACTACAGGCATAGTCCTAATACAAATAGATTAATCTTTTATTAAGTCCGGCAGCCCTAGCGCCTATGCTTATGTTTCTTTTGCGTCGAAGCATTTTTCAGGTTGTTGATTTCAATACCATACTCAAAGGAAAAACCTTCAAATTAAGAATAATAAAAAATTTATCTAAATAGAATCAATGACATTCCTAGTATTTACACTTATGTTTTTTTCGGTTTTTTCTGCTTAGAATGATTCTCAGCCAGTTAGTTTCAATATGAGACTTTGAAAAATATTTAAACTTAACGAGATGCTAAGGAACAGATATGTGTGGAATTAATGGTATTGCAGCTCTCTCGACGCAGACCAAAATTAGCGAGAAGGATGTGCTTAGCATGTTACCTGCCCTGTACCATCGAGGCCCGGATGACAGCGGAGTCTACCTTGATCCCAACCAACGTATTGGTCTGGGCCACACGCGTCTTAGCATCATCGACCTTGCCGGAGGCGCTCAGCCTCTGCACAACGAGGACCGGACCGTATGGGTCACATTCAACGGCGAGATATTCAACTATGTCGAGTTGCGCAAAAACTTAATCAAACAGGGCCACAGCTTTCATACCCATAGTGATACCGAGGTCATCGTCCACGCCTACGAGCAATACGGCAATAATTTTGTCCAACACCTGAACGGCCAATTTGCCATCGCTCTTTGGGACGGCAACAACCAACGCTTACTGTTAGTGCGTGATCGGGCCGGCATTTTGCCGCTTTTTTATACGCGCCAAGGCGATCGACTGCTATTTGCTTCGGAAATCAAAGCCTTATTGCCTCAGCTATCGAAAGCGCCATGCATCTCCCCGACTGCATTGGATCAAATATTCACTTTCTGGGCGGCGCGCAGCCCTAATACGCTATTTGAAGATATTTTTGAAGTATCGCCCGGACACATGCTGGTATTGGAAAACGGCGATTTGCGCGAGTCGATTTATTGGGACTGGTGCTTTCCCGAACAAGGCGACTATCACCAAAGTTCGGACGCCGATTTGACCGATCAGCTATACGATATCCTGGCCGATGCCACAGCCATCCGCTTGCGCGCGGATGTGCCGGTTGGCGCCTACCTTTCCGGAGGGCTCGACTCCTCTGCCTTGGTAGCGCTGATCCGCCGCCACTCAGACGCGCCGCTCAAGACCTTCTCTATCGGCTTCGAAGAGCAATCGCTCGACGAATCAATTTTCCAAAACCAGTTGATCGAGCATCTTGGCGTTGAAAACAGCCGGATACTCTGCCAAAACAGCGATATCGCCGAAAACTTTCCGGCCACTATTTTTCACGCCGAAACAGCTATTCTCCGCACCGCCCCCTCGCCTATGCAACAACTGTCCGGCTTGGTGCGTGATTCGGGTTATAAGGTAGTTTTGACCGGCGAAGGCGCCGATGAAGTGCTGGGCGGCTATGATCTGTTCAAAGAAGCCAAGATTCGCCAATTCTGGGCTCGGCATCCTCAATCCGAATGGCGGCCGCTGCTGCTCAAAGCACTGTATCCTTATCTGGAAACTTCCGGCGCCCAAGCCAAAGCTTATTTAAATAACTACTACAGCATCGGCTTGGAAAAACCCGATCAGCCGGGATTCAGTCACCTTACCCGCTGGTTTACCACGTCCCAATGCAAAGTCTTTTTCTCGCAAGAACTCAACGCCAGATTGCGTGACAATGCCGTTAATCGCCTGACCGAGCAATTGCCGCCTGCTTTTGATAACTGGCATTCATTCAACCGCGCACAATATCTGGAAGCTAAAACACTGCTGAGCGACTATTTACTCTGTTCTCAGGGAGACCGGATGCTGATGGCCAACTCAGTAGAAGGACGCTTCCCCTTTTTGGACCATAGAGTGATTGAGTTCGCCAATCGCCTGAATCCACGCCTGAAGATGCGCGCGCTCAACGAAAAATACCTGTTCAAGCTAGCCATGAAAAATCATCTGCCCAGACAGATTCTTGAGCGCCATAAACAACCGTATCGAGCTCCGGACATCCCGGCTTTTTTTTCCGCTGATCCTCCAGACTATGTGAAGGATTTGCTAAGCGAAGAAAAGCTCAAGCGCTACGGTTATTTCGATGCTAAAAAAGTCAGTTTTTTGCTCAAGAAAGCGAGCAGCGGCAGTTCAATCGCCTACAAAGACAACATGGCGTTAGTTGGCGTCCTTTCTACTCAGTTATGCCACTATTTTTTTATTGAGAATTTTTTCTCAACTTGCTCACGGAGCACAAGTATTCCTAACTTTTCTTTAACCTAACCCTAGGCCATAACTATGAATATGAAGAAAATTATTCGCCACTACATTATGGAAAATCTCCTCTTCACCGAAGATGAGTCAGTCTTACAGGATAGCGACTCTTTCCTCGACGGAGGCATTATTGATTCTACCGGAGTGATGGAGATCATACTGTTCATCGAAGAAACCTTTGGCATCAAAGTAGACGACAACGAAATGCTGCCGGCCAATCTGGATTCCGTAGATAGCCTGGCTGCTTTTGTTCAACGTAAACAAGCCCAAGCCGTTGCCGCCTGAAGAATGAGGACTGTTATGCCCCGGCTCTTGCAAGACACTTTGCTATCAACTGCCGCGCATTATCCCGATCACACCGCCTTGATTGTTGATGATGCGCGCATGAGCTATCGCGAAGTGACGGACTACGCGTTTAAGCTTGCCCATGTTTTGCGCGCAGGCGGCGTATGCCGTGGCGACCGTGTAGCCATTTTCATGGATAACACTTGGCAATGCGCTGCGTCAATCTATGGCGTACTGTTGGCCGGCGGGGTTTTTGTCCTTGTCAACGCGCAAACCAAATCCGATAAACTGGCATTCATCCTGAGTAATTCGGACTCCCGGGCATTATTGACTGAGCAACATCTAGCACGAGTATTCGGCCCGGCAACCGAGCAGTTGCCGACATTGCGGATATTGTGCACATCCAATTCCAAAATATTGCCGGAGGGCGTTGAAAATCTGGACGATGCCTTAGCCGATATGCCGGCCATCCTGCCCCCTCAGTCAGCTATCACGATGGATTTGGCCGCGTTGATCTACACGTCGGGCACAACCGGCTTTCCCAAAGGGGTGATGCACACTCACCAATCGCTATTGTTTGTGCTGGACAGCATCACTGAATATCTGGGCTTGTCTCAGAACGACCGGTTATTTTCCGCTTTACCGCTCAACTTCGGCTATGGCCTTTTTCAATGGCTATCCGCAGTACGCGTCGGAGCACCCCTGGTGCTGGAGCGCTCGTTTATTTATCCCATGCAGGTATTCAAACGCATGAACGACGAAGCGGTAACCAGCTTCGCCAGCGTGCCTACGATCTTCGCCATGATGTTGGCACACGATGCTAAACAACCGTTACGCTTTCCCAGCGTACGGATGCTGACTAATGCCGCCGCGATGCTGCCTGCGGAATTTATCCCCGGCATCCGTCGAATGTTCCCCCAAGCCGGCCTGTACAAAATGTACGGCCAAACCGAGTGCATCCGCAGCGCCTATCTGAATCCCGCCCTAGCCGAAATCAAACCGCAATCGGTAGGCTGCGCCATACCCGGCACCGAACTATTGTTGCTGGATGAGAACGGAAAAGAGGTGGCGACAGGCGAAGTTGGCACTTTGCATGTGCGAGGCCCACACCTGATGCGCGGCTACTGGAAGCAGCCGGAAAAAACTGCCGAAGTATTGGTGCCCGGCCTGCTGCCGGGCGAATTTATATTGAAAAGCGGCGATCTGTTCCGGCGGGACGCGGATGGTGACTTCTATTTCGTCTCCCGTAGCGACGAAATCATCAAAAGCCGCGGAGAAAAAGTCAGCCCTGCCGAGGTTGAAAACGCCATTTACAGCCTCCCTGCTGTACACGAGGTTATGGTGGCCGGCATTCCGGACCCCATATTGGGCGAGGCAGTGTGCGCTTTTGTGGCTGCTCGTGAAGGCGAAAATCTAAGCGTACAACAGATTAAGCATATTTGTAACGAACGGTTGGAAAATTATATGGTGCCTAAACATGTCTTGTTGCTGCCCGAACTGCCACGCACAATCAATGGCAAGTTATCTCGCAAGCTGATTATGGAACAGTGCGTCACATTACTTGCCACCCTGGAATAATTGATTGTTGAGGAATTTATCTATGTCTAAAAATGTTAATAGCCCGTTGAGAAGCGTGGCTATGAATCTTGCTGCCGCGCTCAAGTTGGACGAAGCGGCTGAAACCGCGAAAATTGCCGAGCGTCTTCGCGAGTTGTTACGCAGCCACTTACACCGCCGCGGGCTGGTCGTCGCTATTTCCGGCGGCATAGACAGTGCGGTCTGCGCCGCATTGGCCGTACGTGCGGTCGGGCGCGAGCGTGTGTTTGGCTTGCTGTTGCCCGAGCGCGACTCCTCATCCGAAAGCTCCATCCGCGGCCGCATGGTGGCGGAACAACTCGGCATCACTTACGAGGAATTTGATATCGCACCGGTATTGGACGCTTTGGGCTGCTACCAGTGGCGCGACGATGCTATTCGCGCGGTTTTTCCAAGCTACACCATCGGATGGAAAAACAAAATCGTTATCGCCGGCGGCCAGACAGGCGGGTTCAACTATTTCAAACTGGTTGTGCAATCGCCCGATGGGCAGCTATTCGAAGAGCGGCTGGACTCGAAAAACTACCTGCAAATCGTCGCCGCGACTAATTTCAAGCAACGGGTACGCAAGAATATGGAGTACTTTCATGCCGACCGTCTGCATTATGCCGTAGTCGGCACGCCCAACCGCCTGGAATACGACCAAGGTTTTTTTGTCAAAAACGGCGACGGCTCGGCCGATGTAAAACCCATCGCGCATTTATATAAAACGCAAGTCTACGCTTTAGCGCGTTATCTGGGGCTTCCGGAAGAGGTCTGCAACGCCCAGCCCACCACCGACACCTACAGCATGGCACAGGGGCAGGACGAGTTTTATTATGCCTTGCCCTACGACAAGATGGACATTGCCTTATTGGCCTACAACAGCAGCCAGCCCTCCTCTCAGCTGGCTGCGGAACTGGGCATTGGTCTTGATCAGGCGGAATTTATTTACCATGACATTCAAGCCAAGCGTAAAACCACTGCCGCTCTCCATTGGTCAGGGATTCCGATGGAGACAGTGATTGGCCCGATGACCAAACCGCCCGCGCTTGGCTGAAAGCAAGCTCTTAAATAACGCTACACGGGGGAACAAGCATATGACAAATACAAATATATGTGGCTGGTGGTTAATTGCAGCGACAATGCTGGTGCTGCCGGGATGTAATCAATCCAAGCGCGAGGAGACATCAACGATGACAACAACGCAAACCAACAAACCGGAATGGCAGGCGCTGGAAAAAACGCGAGTGGTCTTCGGTCATCAATCTGTGGGCAGAAATATCCTCAACGGCATAGAACGGCTGGCCGCCAGGGATGGAGTCAATTTTAATATTTACGAGCAACGGAAAGCACCCGCTACGCAAGGCATCAGTCACTTTGTCATCGGCAATAACGGCAATCCGCTATCCAAAATAGAAGACTTTGCCGCCGCCATTGATTCCGGCGCCGCCCAAAACGCGGATATGGCCATGATGAAGCTGTGCTATGTCGATTTTAATGCCGCGACAGATGCCCGGGAGTTAGCGAATAAATATATTGCCAGCCTAGACGCCTTGGCTCAGCGTCATCCGGAAACACGCTTCGTGGCCGTTACCGCGCCTTTGATGGCCGTGCAAACAGGCCCGAAGGCTGTGATCAAACGGCTGATAGGCAAGCAGCCCAGCGGCTCCGTCGATAATCTCAGACGGGCAGAGTTCAATACCCTGTTGCGCGAGCGATACGCTGCCACGGGCCGTCTGTTTGATCTTGCCAAGGCTGAGGCTGACTCAACCGGCGCACACTGTCGGGTAAACGTGAATGGGCAAACGGTCGAGGCACTCTGCCCCGAACTTACCAATGATGGCGGACATCTCAACGAACGCGGACAAGAATTGGTTGCCGCCGCCTTTTTGAATTTCGCCGGCTCTCTCGCCACCCAGCAGGCAGCAAGATGAAACCGCTAGCCAAGGATATTGATGCTACCCCTATGACTCAACCGGTGGCGAGTACAAACGTTACTGCCTATCCCCTTTCCGGGCTTAATCAGCGCGCTCATGAACAAATAGGCGTCAAGATAAGCAAAGATATCGACCTTGCCCATATGCGGCGCTGGCCGAATCGCGCCATGAATCCGACGTCACGTTTATGGCTGCTGATAGCGTCTCCGGGCCTGCGGATAATTGTGCTACATCGCCTGGCTCACTGGGTCTATCTAAAGCATAAGAACGGCGGCAAACTTAAATGGCTCTGGCGCATCATGTCAATTCCTGCCGGGCTGCTGAAGTTGACACTGATGAAGCTCAGCACCCAAAGCGATATTGCCAAGGACTGCGAAATTGAGGGCGGCGTTTCTTTTTCCGACCAAGGCAATATCATTTTCGGAGCCCGAAAAGCAGGCGCCGGAACTGTCATTGGCACACGAGTTACCGTGGGTATGAACCACATCGATAAGGGCCGCCCCGAGATTGGCCGCAATGTATGGATTGGTCCGGATTGTGTGGTTTTCGGCGCGATCACTGTCGGAGACGGCGCCACGCTATTGCCGGGCACAGTGCTGAGTAAAAGCATCCCCGCAGGCGTAGTCATGCAAGGTAATTTCCCGCGCTTGGTATTGCGGAATTTTGATAATTCCGAGTTGCGGATGCGCCAGGATTTGGATGTCATGCAATACATGGATACCAAACGGGAGAGTTAATGTTCGAGAATATTCGTGCCGATGTACTGCGTGTGCATCGGTCTACGGAACCCCTTCGTCTAAAAGATATACTTCGTTCATTTTGGGTAAATTATGGACTTCAGGCGCTGGTGATATACCGTTTTGGGCGCTGGTTAAGCGGCGTTCGTAAACATTGCTTCAGCTGGCCCTTTACCCTCCCCTTGTATCCTTTGTATTGGGTGCTGGCAGCATGGGCGCGTAACGCCTATGGCATCAACCTGGACCAAAGCGCAACGATTGCTCCCGGTTTCTACATTAATCACTTCGGAGGGGTTGAGGTAAGAAATTGCATTATCGGACCTCACTGCAACATTCAACAACAGGCCAAGGTGGGAGCGGCCGAAAATACGGGCATGGGACCAATAATCGGCAAAGGAGTATGGATCGGCGCACATTCCAGGATCTGCGCTCATGTTACTGTGGGAGATGGCGCGGCCATTGGCGTTGGCGCGGTAGTGACTCAAGATGTACCGGACCACTGCCTGGTGCTCGGCAATCCGGCCCGTATTGCCCAACGGGATTATGACAATCGCCCATTATTGTGAGGCTCTTCCTATGCCGCAAGCCCGATGTTTTAAACGTTGTTTTATGGGGCGCGATAAATCTATCGCGCTCTGTTCACCGTCAAAATTACTGCGCGGCAGAAGTCTCCAGCCAACTGTATATCCGCTTAACCAGCAAGCCATCGTCATGCAGATAAGCATGGCCTTCATCATTGATTTTAACCTGCCGGTAACCGCTATTGTCTTTTGCGGCCAAGCCTCGCTCCCTGGCGCTCTCCGTAACATCCGGCACATCTAAAGCGCCATAAATATCCAGCATCGGAATCTTGATCTTTTTGATAAATGCCAACGATTGAGCCGATTTATCTTCACTGGCCGGCACCGGCAAACTAATGGCCGCCAGTGCCTTAACGTCTTCTGCCTTCTCGCTTAGCGCATAAGCCGCCATCAGTCCGCCGAGCCCATAACCAACGACAACAACATTTCCCGCACCGTTGTTTTTGGCATAATTAATCCCGGCCTGAATCCGCGCCGCCGCCTCTGGAAACAGCGCATAATATTCTTCTTTTTCAACGCCGGCTTCCCGAAGCGGCATTTGCAGAGAAAGCGTTGCCCAGTTGTGCTCCGGTAAAAACACTCTTAAACCGTAAATCAGTTGCTGTTGGTTCGGATGCCCGCCGATATCATGAAGAATAATGGCCGTGCCTTTGCCGCCGGTTCTCACTGTTTCCGTATAAACGCCAAGAAACTTCTTGCCTTCGGATTCCAGCCAAACTGCCTTGCCCACTGTCAGCGTATTGTTGATGCTTTCGGCAAAGTCAGCTTCCCGCTTTTCATCGCCGGCCAAGGACGCATCGCTTAACCCACCCGCCATGCACAATCCAAAAACAACAGACCTGAACAGTTTCATCAGGCTCATTGCCGTACGTAAAAATCGCTGTATCGATATAGCTCATGCACATGCCGCAGTAGTACCATAATGACCGAAGCGATCGGCAAGGCCAACAGAATGCCCAAAAAGCCGAATAACTGGCCGCCCGCCAATACCGCGAACATGACCGCAACCGGGTGCAAGCCGATCTTATCGCCTACCAACATGGGCGTTAACACCATGCCTTCCAGCGATTGCCCGATGATAAAAACGATAGCAACCGGCACCAGCTGAATTAGCTCATGAAATTGCACTAACGCTGCTACACAGGCCATAACAATGCCGACGATAGATCCCAAATAGGGCACAAAACTGACCAGCCCGGCCAACATGCCTATCAGCAAAGCCAAATCGAGGCCGATCATCCACAGACCGATGCTGTAAATGCAGCCCAGGGCCAGCATGACGTAAAGCTGCCCACGCACAAAAGCCGCCAACACGGTATTAACTTCTGTAGCAAGCTTAGCGGCAGTCGGCGCTATACGGCGGGGCAACAGGTCATGAACCTTGGCAACCAGGTCATCCCAATCGCGCAATAAATAAAACGTGACGACGGGAATCAACAGCAGGTTCATTAACCACTCGGCTATGACCCCGCCGGAATGCGAAACCGAGCTCATTACTGTCGCGGCAATGCCGCCCGCTTGCTCCCAATGGCTTTTAATAAGATTGACAATCTGGTTCAGGTTGATCGGCCTGATACCCAGATGAAATCGTCTCTGCGTCCAGGGAATGACAGTCTCATTCAACCACGAGACATAGGCTGGCAAACTGCTGACAAACTGCTCGACCTGATATTCCAAAAGAGGGACCAGCAGCAGTAAAACCAGCACAAAAACCAGTGTCATCACAGTAAAAACCACCAGCACGGCCTTGGTTCTGGACAATTGATAGGTTTCCAGCTTATCGGTTAGCGGATCGCCTAAATAAGCCAACATCGCGCCAAACGCAAACGGCATTAACACCGGTGCCAGCAGATAAATCAGCCAGGCCGAACCTGCAATAAAAGCAAAGACCAGCCATTTTTGTGAATCGGTCATAACAACCTCTTAATGTAATATGAATCTATAGACTAACATCGTTCAGTCACCGCCGCCGCAGCCGCCTCCACAATCGCTACCGGACGAATCATCCGAACTCCCGGAATCAAACGCATCCCCAGAACCGCCGCACCCTGAAGAACAACCTATATGACTGGCGCAGTAACCCTCCGCTCCATTTTTTTTACAATCCAGCTGATAAATAAAACCATTATTGATGTTCAATAAACCATCTATTGCAAAAATCCGCGGCAAACGAAGCGGTTTTTTAGGATTGATCTGCTCCAATGCGCACGCCAAGCGCCAAGCTCGTTTAATGCCGGTCTTCGCAAGAGTCGGGGTAGGCATAGCCTCGGCGGGGGTATGATGTAAAAAACGCCCCATCGCCTTAGCGCAGAACTTTTCATAAATACGGGTGGAAAGAATAAACTCATGCCAAGCGTCATCAATGACTTGAGACGGCATCGACACCATGCGTTTTTTCGCCTGATGACAAATTCGAAAATAATCCTTCAAGCCTTGAAAAACCATATCAAGCTGCTGCTCGGTTAACTGGGGATGCTTCTGTGATAATTTACGGCGTATGCCGTTATGGAAGTGATACTGCTCGATGTATTTCAGCTGTCTGGCTTTATTAGCCCGGATTGCGAAATAAATAAGACTGAGTAGGACGGCGCCGATAACAAGAAAATATAAACTCATGCCGTATTCAATCGTTTATAAGCGAGCCAAAAATAAGTGCGGCGGCAATAGGCATTTGTTCAAAACACCTATTGCCGACAAATGATGCACTCTTACTAAACTCTTTCTGCAACGATTAAGCCAGCTGAATAACCGCAGCAACGATAGCGGCAACGGCCAGTATACCCAGCGCTATCGCCAGGATACGTTTATTGGCATGAAAAAAACCGGCAGCAGCTTTGTCTTCCCGAATCTCCACGCCTTCAATATGTGCATTAACCGCTTTGTATTTGCCCCGGTTATCTTTGGCAACTTGGTAATAAATAATATCGCCGGTTACCGGACGACGGCTCGTTCCTTTGAGTGCCGAGATATGTATAAAAATATCTTTTCCGCCATTATCAGGGCTAATAAAACCGAATCCCCGATCTTCTTTCCATGTTTTTAAAGCTCCCTTAATCATTGTTTTTGTCATAAATTTTCTTGTTATTTTGCCTTAATTTACATAAATGCAGTCTAAAAGGCGCGAGTCCTGTAGTGCCTGGTCTTATAGAAATTGCTCAGACGGATTAAAAGCGCCGATAATTACGCAATAAAAACGCCGATCTATCGCCCGGTGAATCAATCCAATAGTTCTACAACAGATGATTCACCCGGAATTTAGCCTATATTTTTTTCTTTATGATGACCTTATCATCAATAATCAGTTCAGAGATTCCACCCAACGACGCGTGTAGCGTGCAGGATGCATTTTTGAATCCGCCTTTATCGGCATTTTCGCCTACCCACTTCAAAGTCACATAAGTTTCTTTGTCACCCTCTACTTCAGAAGGGAAAAACACTTGCTCTCCGGTTGCTTCCTTGATTTTCGGCGGACATTTTTCGCCGGCCATTGTTTGCATTGCGACATTGTTTCTAATCTTTGCGGCGGCTTCAATTTGTTCGACAGGCTGCTCTTCTTTACTTAAGCCGACCATAACAAAGCCGATGACAAAAACTGCCGCGACTGCCATTATTAATTTTTGTGCTTCAGACATTTTTCTTCTCCTCATTGTGACAATTGCCCATCATTTTACAGGTTACCCGGCGCATTTACCTTAAAATTCTATACCCTGCTCGGCTTTGATCCCCTGCTCGTATGCGTGTTTTATTTTTGTCATCTCGGTTACGGTATCGGCCACTTCTATCACTTCGAGTGCCGCATTGCGGCCGGTCAGGATTAAATGCATCCAGGCCGGTTTTTCATTGCGGATGAAGTCGGCTATTTCCTGGCCGGAAATCCAGTTATAGCCGCAGCAGTAATTAATCTCATCCAGCAACACCACATCAAATTCTTCAGACAGAATCTTGGCCTTGCTGAATTCCCAAATTTCCCGGCTGGTTTTAATGTCCTGCTCGGGATTTTTAGTGTCCCAGGTAAAGCCGTCGCCCAGCGCGTGCCATTCGATATTGTCAAACCGTTCGGCGGCTTTTTGTTCGCCGGTCTGCCATTGTCCCTTGATGTATTGAATGACGCACACCTTCATATCCCAGCCTGCGGCGCGGAAAACCATGCCCAAAGCGCTGGAAGATTTACCCTTGCCCGAACCGGTATTGACTACCACCAGCCCCCGCCGTCTATCTCTGGATTTCATAACCTTGATTCCTAAATTTGAAAGTACGTCTTACAGCGCGGCATTATCGCCTGAATTTGCGTTATCAAGGCAATATAAAACGGATTTGTACCAGAGACAGGCTCCGAACCCTGCTGATAAAAAGTATGGCTTTAATGCCGGGCATAAAAAATCCCCGCCTGGGAAAATTCAGGCGAGGATCGGATTTTATCCAAAATCAGGCTGGAAGGATTATTTACCACGGAGAACACAGAGTTAATACAATATAAAACTCCGTGTCCTTCGTGTCCTCCGTGGTTAGTTTCTTAAACAGAACACTTTCACAGTCTCCGCGAAACCGCCTTGCCGAGTTAAAGCGATTTCAAATACTCGACCAGTTCATCTTTCTCTTGCTCGGACAATCCCAGGCTTAAGTGCTCGTTGTAATGATTCACCACCTCAAGCAATGTTTCAAACCGCCCGTCATGATAAAAGCCGCCTTTGGTGTGAGTCCACAGGCCTTTTAGCGGTGCGGTACGGTAGCGCTTGTCCGGTGATCGGTTAGCTTGAAAATCATCAATGCCGATCTCTTCCGCAGTATGCATGTTCCATCCCGGCTCGCTATAGGTCGGCGGCACATGGCAGGTCGCGCATTTGCCTTTGGCTTCGAAAATCTTCTTGCCGTTAGCGGCGGCGGATGCATCAAAAGAGCCTTCCGGCGCTGTTGGCGCTGGAATCGACAGTTGATACAAATGCAGCGCCGGCAGTTTGGAACTGACAAGATCGGGATCGTTGCGTACATTGTCGAAGCCGGCTCGGGCGGCGACCGGGAACTGATCCGAATCTTTCAAACGCGAGTCGACGAACGTGCCTTTCCCGTGCATTTCCAGCACGGCGACAAAGGCATTCCAGTACGTTACCGAACCCCAGCCGGTCCAGGTACTCAGATTAACGCCAGCCAAGCCGAATGCCGGCGGAATAAGCGTCGCGCCTGAACCGCCATCCGGGCGGAAAGCTTTGCCGTCGAGAACAAGTTGGGCATCGAATTTTCCCGGCCCCCACGAATCCAGCACTTCACGCACCGTGTCTTCGTCGACCTGGAGCAACTTTGTAAACGCGCTGAGATCAGGAGCCAAACCGATAACCGCGCCGACATTAAGATCGCGATTGGCCCAGCCGTCGAGCCGATGACCAATTCCGGAAGTCAATGAATCGTCCACCGTGGAGTGGCAAAGAGCGCATTGTATGCCGACCGACTTGAGGTTATTGCCGTCAAAAACGCCGGTGACGCCGACGACCGCGTTGGCGCGCAGCAAGTCAAGCGTAACCGCAGGATCATCCAAGTCCACATGACCGTTCTTCAACGCGGATACGACATTTTCCGGCAGCGCGTCGACATCAACCTTGAGGCCTACCTCCAATGCCGTCTTCGGACTCAAACCCGGGCCCACGCCGCCGAACTGTTCGCCTTTTATCGCCCGGTGCAGTTTCAGCGTACCGCCCCAAAAATCTTCATCGCCGAAAGTGTCGAAACGGAAAATCCGCCTTCCGTCCGCCAACGTTTGCTGCGCTTGCTGATCAATTTGCTTATCGATTTTTGTAAGCGGCGGATGCTTGTCATCAGGTTTTTCATCAGATTTATCATCAGAAAAGGCCGTGCCATAACTGGCTAGCATCAAGGCAGCCAGTACGGGGACTGCCAGAATATATGACCAATAGCGTTTCATAATAACCTCCATTTCTCAGGTGGGAAGTTGAAGCATGAGTGCCAGCTATGGGAACACTGCCTAATTATTCATGCTAAGGTAAATGGTAAGGCTACACCCGAGTCTGTGAGTTTTTCTGTACGATATAGCACTTTAAAAGACGCTTCTTGCGTGCTAATCACTGGCCGTAATCCATCAGTTAGCGTCCTGCTGATGAAAGAAGTCTGGAATCAAAGTGAATCTGTTGCTTAGCCTGGCAAACAAAGCGGTTTTTAATCAGATCTATTTAATCTGTCCCCAATTCTCGATTGAGCATAAAAAATCCCCGCTTGAGAATTGAAGTGAGGGTCGGATCAGATACAGAGAGTCATTGGTAGGGTATGCATCGCGTACCTTTTAGGTATTTTAATGGCGGCACGGTCTGGAAACGGTACGCGATGCGTACCCTACCCGGCTGAATGCCTGGAATCGAGTTAACCCATTTAATATTGACAAGCGCTATGACAAAGCTCACATTAACCATGTAACCAATTAAATTCCTTAATATCTAAGGGGTTACAGACCTAATAAAAATAACTATAACAAGGATTACCTTACATGAAATTATTAAAAACCGCAGTCGTAGCAACTACATTGGCACTCTCTTTAGGATCTTTTTCGGCTAATGCTGAAATCTGTTTGGGTATGGCATGTATGTATAACAGAATGACTCCAAGTGAAGGAATTGATGCGGCTGTCGGTCAAGTTACCAAAGCATTGATAGCTCTGAATGACAATGCGGGTAGCGATGTCGTTATTGAAGATATCAAAGAGGCATTAAAGTTAAGTAAAGAAATCAATGCTAATGATAAGCTCGACCGTAATCGTAACCGTGCTAATGATTATCTGAAGAAAGCTCGAACAGCTGTACAAGATGGCGATTCGGTTAAAGCAGCAGAACTCCTAACAGAAGCTGAGAAACGTTTTTCAGAACTTAAAGGTATGATCGATTTAACTCAAGCCGATAGAAGATCACAACAAACCAACTTGCTAAACCGTATAACAGGCACGGTCGATTCCGATGCCGGCGCCCGAGCTAGTGCCAAATAGATAATACAGTTATTAACGGGGGTAGATCTATTTCTTTAAAGATGTAACAACACCTTACCTGTATTTTCATTGGAATTAGAGACTGACCGGGGTAACGGGATTGCGCCCGTTACCCTGACTTGATCAGCCTTACAACGTTCTATTGTGCTGGTCCAAGCTCCAGAGACTGTGAAAGTATTCGTGTTAGAACCAAATCAAAGCATTCACCACGAAGGACACGAAGAGCACGAAGTTTTTAATGCCATGAATTAACAGGATTATTTTCTTCGTGTCCTCGGCAACTGCTCCTGCGTTGCTCTACCTCCTGCATCCCTGCAGTCGTTCGTGTTCTCTGTGGTAAATAATTTTTTCAGTCTGATTTAGATAATACTTTCACAGTCTCTCCAGCTTGGGAGCTCAGTCGTGGAAGCTCCAGCTTCCCGAGTAACTCACCACGCCCGTATCACCTCGCCCCGCCTGTCCGGCATAATTGCGCGCACTGGAATAGCGCGGTAAGCCTTTTGAGAAAAGTAGTCCAGTCCAGGTCGGGCAACAGCTTTTTCGTTGCCCGACATTTCAAGGTTCGACGTGAATAGGGAGGTGGACAAAACCGGAATTTGTTGCATATTAAAGCTCTGAATGTCGGGCATAAACAGCATGTCCGACCTACCTGGCTGCCATTAGAACCTCAAAAAGGTGTACGTGGTGCGCACCCTACTTGGCTGAGCTAAGATTGAGTTAAAAGATGCGTATCAGCCGAAGTCTCGGATCTGGGCGTACAAGTTGAAGGTCATGGTAGGCCTTTATTAAATTCATAATTGATATCAGTCTCTGCATATTACTCCGGTAGGTAAACCTTCTTTCATACCACCGATACATCCAAATAGCTCGAACCTATTTTTGCAAACTCCGCGGCTCTGCTGCCCCCATCGGCTATTTTTGTCGGGCAAGCAAAGTAGACTACATTGGCTATCGTCCGAGCAGACTTTTCCTGCATCTGGGGTACGAAAGACGCATCCCCATTCTTGTTCCATACCTTGTTTTTCCCAACTGCCACCCGATGAACGGCAATCATCTTCCGTTTGGGCCTTGGGTGCCTTAGCCATATGCTTTGACCATAATTCAATATCTGGAAGGAGAACATCGTCCTCTGGAATACCAATCGGATAGTGTGCTTCAGAGTCTGCCATTGCAGCATGAGTTATAAAGATAAAAATGAAAAGGCAGAGACGAATCATAGCGGTTCAAAGAGACAAATAGAGGGACATGTGTTCTTAGGCTATTCTAGTTGCATAGCCCGTATGCAGCTTGCGGAATACGGGGTGATCGGAGCCACAAGGCCCCGGATTCCGCAAGCTCCATCCAGGCTACTCGCTGTCCGCACAATTCATCAGCGAAGTAGGGTGCGCACCGCGCACCATTTACGAATGCCAAATTATTACAAGTAATCCGTTTCGAGCATCAAAATTTCCGGCAGTGTTAGAGCTCCGAAAAGGGGCGCGATGCGCCCCCTACCTGGCTACAGTTATCCACCTTACAGCGTTGCGGTTAAGCAGAAAGGGAAACATTATTAATTTTATTTTTTTGCCGTTTTATGGGTCAATTTTTTACCCACATATAAAACAAATAGAGGAAGCCATAATATTATTAAAGCAAACTTTGTGCTCCCAAATAAATTGGTAGAAATATATTTTAGTACTACCAATAACCCCATTAAAAACACAATAAAAAGACATACGCTTATAGCAACAACGACAGTAAAGCGTGTTAAATATAAAACTTCTTGGAAACTAAGTTTCCCTAATGGTATTTTCTTCATAGAAGAAAAGCTAACGCATAGCTAGGGTGCGCTGAGCAACGCGAAGCGTCACCTTGAGCGCCGAGTTAGGCGATTTACCCATAGATACGGTTAGTTTTTCTAGGCTCAACATTTAAGGTGTTTCGTATGTGTGATTCTGCTAAATCTTTAGCCTCAGATATTGCTAAATTTGCTAAAGGAGTTTGCAGCTTAATTTTGCACCCGGCCGCTCGACAGGTGTATTCGTATGGCCTTGAATAGTTGTCAGGTTTTAAAGTTCGCTGATGTTCTGCACAAATTAAATCATCAGAAACACAGTACCAACCATTTTGTTTTATGGTTGTTTTTACCTGGATGCCAGGAGCTATTTTTACGCTATCCGCACTTGTGAAAGTAAGTGTTTCTTTTTTATTGGTATTATCATGAACTTCGGTCACATCGTCTTTAAGCACCGCATCCAGATTGCCTGTGCTCAGGGGAAGATTCTTTGTTTCCTCTTGGATCGCTTCGAGCTGCTTCCTGAGACGTGCGATCTCCTCATTGGCAAGCTTAAGAGAATGAGAAGCCTCAGCAGCTTTGAGCGTGGTGCCTATCGCAAGCAACAATAAAGACACGACAAGTCCCCACATTGTGGCTTCTGGCACAACGACTCCTTATCTAATAAGCCTAACGTAAAGTAGACACCTTTTTCGGTGTATATTAATTTTCAATCACAGGTGCATAACGCAACTCCTGTGATCCGTTAGACAGAATACTATATACATCAGGCTATTGGTAGCTGCCTCTTTACGCCAACCAAAAATGCACTTCTAACTTCTTTAATCCAACTTACAACTGTATCCGCGTTTAGTCGAGTTATCCTGCAGGTATATTCATAACCCCCTCAGCCACCATCACCGCCGCGCCGCCAACCCGAATAGTCAGGGTATCGCTACCTTTATGATCCATTTCCAGATTCAACACACTGCGGCGGTTGCGTTCATCGCCGCGATCCACGGCAAAAGTATAGGTGCCTTTCTGCATGAAATCGAATGAGCACAGATATGAAGCAAAGGCGGGCATGGCATTGCCAACCGGCGGATCTTCGTGCATACCGATACGCGATCCGAGCAGGCGGGCGTTAAAATCGGTATCCGCAAACGGTGTTTTCGGGGCGAACAGCAGGATTTCCTGGGCGGCGGTTTGCGGGGCGGTCGATTGGCTCCAGGCCGCGTAATTGAATTTTGCGGCTCTTACGCTTTCGTAACGCCAAACCGGGACGATCAGATACGGAATGCCGCAAGACACCAAGCGTGTGGCATATTTTTTATGGTCGAGTTCCGATTGCTGTATGCCCAGAAAACTCGCCAATTCCTCATCGCTAGGCGTAAAGCGATCAATGATGGAAGTTGTCTTGCGGGTGAACTGCACGAAACTGGGTTGGCCGTCTTCTGCGGTAATATTGACGTTAACCGGGCCGGTGTTTTGCTCAAAAACTATCGGCGTAATCGAGTCATTCAGTTCAATATCGCCGCAACTTGCCAACACAAAGGCGGTGGCGATAATCGGGTGACCGGCAAAATCGATTTCGCTGAGCGGTGAAAAAATCCGCATTCTACGGTTTGCGGCTTGTTTATCCCGATGAAATACAAACACCGTTTCCGACAGGTTCAACTCTCTGGCGACCAACTGCATTTGCTGTTGGCTTAAACCTTCGGCATTCGGGAACACGGCGATTTGCGCGCCGCTGAAAATCTGTTTGGTAAAGACGTCGGCGATGTAATAGTTGTATTTCATAACGCGTGTACCCCGCCATGCGGCATTGACGAAAGCTTGACTTGAACGCTGCCGTTTTCAATGCGCGTCGCATACACGGGTATTTTCACATTTTCATCTTCCAGGCAGACCCCGGTTTGCAGGTTGAAGTGCTGTTTATATAACGGCGAAGCGACGACCGGCTGTTTGCGAATATCGCCAACCACTCCACGCGACAAGACATTGGCATTGCCGATCGGGTCGTAATTGCCAACCGCGTATATTTTTGCAGTGAGCAAATCCGTTCGCGTTGCACGGATGGGTTCGCCTACGCCGTGTTCCTGAATGCAAAATATCGCCACTTGCTCGCCATCAACCAAGGCGCATACGCCAGAATCCGGCTGTAAGTCATCAACACTGCAAACTTCTACCCACTTAGCCATTACGCTATCTCCATCAGTTTAAAATGTTTTCGCTCGTTATCTCTGGCAGGCCTGATCTGGCCGCGTTCTTCAACAAAGACCACGTTGTCATCGGGCTGGTCGCTGTTGATAAACGACCTGAAACGCTTGAGCTTGGCTTCATCTTCAATCGCGGTCTTCCATTCGCATTGATAGGTGTCGATGACATAGTGCATTTGCTGCTCCAGCTGATCGCACAGCCCCAGTTTGTCGTCAATCACGACCGATTTCAGGTAGTCGAGTCCGCCTTCCATGTTTTCCATCCATACCGAAGTGCGTTGCAGGCGGCCTGCGGTGCGCACATAAAAACTCAAAAAACGGTCGATGTATTTAATCAGGGTTTCCTTGTCCAGACCGGTGGCGAATAAATCCGCATGGCGCGGCTTCATGCCGCCGTTGCCGCAGACGTAGAGATTCCAACCGTTTTCAGTGGCGATAATGCCAACATCCTTGCCCTGCGCTTCGGCGCATTCTCGGGTGCAACCGGATACCGCGAATTTGATTTTATGCGGGGAGCGCAAGCCCTTGTAGCGGTTTTCCAGCTCTATCGCCAGGCCCACGCTGTCATCGACACCGTACCGGCACCAGGTGCTACCGACGCAGGATTTAACGGTGCGCAGGGATTTGCCGTAGGCGTGGCCCGATTCAAAACCGGCATCGATCAGTTCTTTCCAGATATGCGGCAATTGCTCGACCCGCGCACCAAATAAGTCCACGCGCTGGCCGCCGGTGATTTTGGTGTAGAGCTGGTATTTTTTACCGACCTGCCCTATCGCAATCAACATGTCGGGGCTGATTTCGCCGCCGGGGATACGCGGCACGACCGAATAAGTGCCGTCTTTTTGCATATTGGCTAGAAAGGTATCGTTAGTATCCTGCAAGCCCAAATGGGCTTTTTCCAGAACATGCTCGTTCCATTGCGAGGCCAGGATATTGGCGACAGTGGGTTTGCAGATGTCGCAGCCTTTGCCCTGTCCGTGTTTGTGCAGCAGCTCGGCAAAAGTTTTGATCTGCTCAACCCGGATCAGGTTGAACAAATCCTGCCGGGTGTAGGCAAAATGTTCGCAAATATCGGTGTTGACTTCAAAACCCTGCTTGGCCAATTCCGAATCCAACACCGAATTAAGCAAAGCCGAACAACCGCCGCAGCCGGTTGCGGCTTTGGTTTCCGCTTTTAAGGCGCCCATCGTCATGCAGCCGCTTTCAATCGCCGAACAAACCGCACCCTTGGTCACGTTGTGGCAGGAGCAGATTTGCGCCGAAGCGGGCAACGCATCCGGTCCCAAGCCGACCGAGGCATCGGAACGGTTCGGCAAAATCAACGCATCGGGATTCTCCGGCAGTTCAATACCGTTCAGGCAATACTGCAACAAGGTGCCGTAACCCGACGCATCGCCGACCAGCACCGCGCCGAGCAATTGTTTTTTGTCCTGGCTGACGACCAGGCGTTTATAGATTTCGCTGTCGCCGTTTTGATAACTGTAAACCATCGCACCCTGGGTTTTGGCATGGGCGTCGCCGATGCTGGCAACATCGACGCCCATCAGTTTCAGCTTGGTGCTCATATCCGCGCCGGTAAAGCTGGCCTCACCGTCGGCCAGATCGGCCACCACGGTGCGCGCCATTGCATAACCCGGCGCGACCAGCCCGTAAATCATGCCGTTCCACAACGCACATTCGCCGATCGCATAAATGCTGTCATCGGACGTGCGGCATTGGTTATCGATAACGATGCCGCCGCGCTGCCCGACTTCCAAGCCGCAAGCCCTGGCCAGCTCATCGCGAGGACGAATCCCGGCCGAAAACAGCACAATATCGGTTTCCAGCTCTTCGCCGTCGGCAAAACACATTTTGTTGATGCACTGTTCGCCGTCGGTAATGATGCTGGTGTTCTTGCCGGTATGTACGGTCACGCCCAAATTCTCGATCTTGCGCCGCAGCATGGCACCGCCCGCGTCATCAAGTTGCACCGCCATCAAGCGCGGAGCGAACTCAACCACATGGGTTTCCAGCCCCAAATCCATTAGCGCCTTGGCCGCCTCCAAGCCCAACAAGCCGCCGCCGACGACGGTGCCGACCTTGCCCGTTTCAGCAGCGGCGGCAATGGCTTCAAGATCCTCAATGGTGCGGTAAACCAGGCATTGCGTCCGGTCATGCCCAGGAACGGGCGGCACGAACGGATAAGAGCCTGTCGCCAATACCAGCTTGTCGTAAGCGATAGTCCGGCCTTTTGCCGAAGTGACGGTTTTACCAGCCCTATCGATGCTTGCGGCTTTATCGCCTATATAAATGGTAATGCCGTGCCGATCAAAAAAGCCGTCTTCGACTAATGACAGCTCCTGCGCCGTCGTGCCGGTAAAAAAAGCCGATAAATGCACGCGGTCATAAGCGACTCTGGGTTCTTCGCAAAAGGTAGTAATTTCATATTGTTCTTTAACGGCGCTTTCAACCAGGCTCGCCAGAAAAGACTGCCCGACCATGCCGTTACCGATAACGACTAATGTTTGTTTTGTGCTCATATACAACCCCGATAACGATGTTTGTTGTTTGAAGTTATAGAGCAATGGCTATGCCAGAATGATCGAGACTATGATTTTAAAAGGTTCTTTCATTATCAATCTAAAAAAAAAGATTAATAATGAACTGAGATGGTGCACGTAAATACACAATGCCCGTTATTTGTGCAATACAGGACTCATTTAAAACACGGTTTGATTGTGTACAGTATTGTGGCGACATATCATCAAGAGCTTGAGCAGTTTATGCTAATTATGTGCTGATGCTAGGCCCAGGCCACGAAAAGAACGACACTCAGAAAATATGGCTACAGGGCAACATAAATTTTTAAACTTCACGACTTATTCCGCACCACAATGATACGTATTGCATCATTGTGGTGCTTGCTATCCGCCAATCTAGTCTTTTAATTCACCTCATATCCTGAATAACTCCGCACAGTAACGGTTTTGGCTTATGTGGCATGCAATATGCTGTTTCCAGATTTAGTCGTACCAATAACCGGGAATCAATCATGTCAGCTCAACGCCTTAACCTACTCTCCTTTTCGGGAAAAACCAAAATTCTCCATATGACCTGGATGGCTTTTTTTATCAGCTTTGTGGTGTGGTTTAACCATGCGCCCTTAATGATGGTGATCGCTCAAACACTGAACATGAGCAACTCGGAGATAAAAACCATCCTGATTTTAAATGTTGCCTTGACCATTCCTGCGCGGATTGTGATCGGTATTTTGGTCGATAAATTCGGCCCTAAGCGCACTTATTCAACACTGCTGGCGGCAGGCAGCATCCCCTGTTTTATGTTTGCTTTTGCCGCCAGTTTTGAACAATTGGCTCTAGCCCGTTTCTTATTGGGCTTTATTGGAGCGGGTTTTGTGATCGGCATACGCATGGTCGGCGAGTGGTTTCCTGCTAAACAAGTGGGTATTGCCGAAGGTATTTACGGCGGCTGGGGAAACTTCGGTTCAGCGGCGGCGGCAGGAGCTTTGCCGGCTCTGGCATTGATCTTTGGTGGTAATGAAGGCTGGCGTTATGCGATTGCAACGACCGGCGCTATTTCGCTGATTTATTCGGTTATCTATTTTTTCAGCGTATCCGATACGCCTAAAGGCTCGACTTATTTTAAGCCCAAAAAAGCCGGGGCGATGGAAGTCACCAGTATTTGGGACTTGTTCTTCTATATTCTGATGAGCATTCCTTTATATGCCACCTTGAGCCTGTTGACCTGGAAATTATCGCCGACTGGTGCCAACCTGTTATCGAACTTTGCCGCCATCTGTATTTATACCGGCATTTGGGCTTTATTTATCTATAACGTCTATAAAATCATCCACGTTAATGAAGAGCATCTACAGCACCCGATAGATGAGATTCATAAATACAAATTCAAGCAGGTTGCGATTCTCGATTTGGCGTATTTTATTACCTTCGGTTCGGAATTAGCGGTAGTTTCGATGTTACCGCTGTTTTTCTTCGAGACTTTCCATGAGTCGCATGGCGTTTCCATGGTCGAAGCCGGTTTGCTGGGAGGTAGTTTTGCCTTTATTAACTTGGTTGCCAGGCCCGCAGGCGGCTGGATCAGCGATAAGTTCGGCCGTAAATTATCCTTAAGTATTTTTGTTTTGGGTCTGTCGTTGGGTTATTCCTGCATGTCGATGATTAACTCGGAATGGCCTATTGCGTTGGCGGTATTGATAACCATGGCTTGCTCTTGCTTTGTATCGGGCGGCTGCGGTGCTGTTTATGCGATAGTGCCGTTGATTAAACGGCGCATGACCGGACAGATTGCCGGCATGGTTGGCGCATACGGCAATGTTGGCGGCGTATTATTTTTGACCATATTATCGTTTGTTACACCGGCTGTATTTTTTACGATCATAGCGGCAGTGGCGCTATCGGTATTAATTGCAGTACAGTTTATCGATGAACCGAAAGGTCACATGGCCGAAGTTCAGGAAGATGGTACGGTGGAAATGATTGAGCTGAATTAAAAGCATGTCCAAACCAACACTCAAAATCAGTATCGGTTCTGCCAGCGATAAAGGCACCAAGCCGGATAATGAAGATTTTTTCGGTTCATTAATACCGGAAGGTTCGCAGATGCTCCACAAAGGCATAGCTGTTGCCATTGCCGACGGCATGAGTGGCAGTGACGCAGGAAAACAAGCCAGTCAATGCTGTGTGGTCAGTTTTTTAAGCGATTATTACAGTTCTCCCGATTCCTGGTCGGTCAAACATGCCGGGCAAAAGATTCTTTCTGCTACCAATTCCTGGTTATACAGCCAGGGGCAAAGCCGTTATGAATCGACTAAGGGCATGGTCAGTACGCTCAGCATAATTGTGCTGAAATCGACAACGGCACATATTTTTCATATCGGCGATTCGCGGATTTACCGTTTGCGCCAAGGTAATTTTGAGCAGATAACTCATGATCACCGCATCTGGGTTAAAGAAAAAAATTATCTAAACCGGGCCATGGGCGTAGAGCCGCATCTGGAGGTCGATTACCAGTCGTATCCTTTGGAAAATGGGGACCTGTTTTTAATGACGACTGATGGAATACACGACTTTATCTATGAAAAAGCCTTAAAAAAACTCGTCCAAGATAATGCGGATTTAACGCTGGTTGCTGCGCAAATTATACAACAGGCTAGCGATAATCATAGTGATGACAACCTGACCTGCCAGCTGGTCAGAGTCGATGAATTACCTGAAGCTAATGAAGACGAGGTTATTCGCCGTCACACCAACTTGCCTTTTCCACCACCGTTGGAGCCCGGCATGGTGATAGATGGTTACCGGATCGAGGCGGAATTACATGCCAGCAAACGCACCCAGATTTATCGGGTATTCGATACAAAAACCGACACCCAGGTTATTTTGAAGACCCCGTCTATCCTTTATGACGACGATACCCATTACATAGAACATTTCCTGCATGAAGAATGGGCAGGAAAACGCATTCACCACGAAAATGTACTGAAAATACTCAACCCCAATCGAGAAAAAAGCTGCATTTATTATGTTACCGAGTTTCTTGAAGGCCCGACACTTAGACAATGGATAACCGCAAATCCTAAGCCGGACATTAAAGAAACCCGGAAAATAGTTGAGCAAATTGCCAGGGGATTGCGCGCTTTTCATCGTATGGAAATGCTGCATCAGGATTTAAAGCCTGAAAATATCATGTTCGATAAAAACGGGACGGTTAAAATTATCGACTTCGGTTCTGTTAAAATCGCCGGTATCACGGAAATCACCCCACTGGATCACGGCGAGACGGAGAACATACTCGGCACTTTAAATTACACAGCGCCTGAATATCATTTGGGGCAGCGCGGCACACCAAAATCCGACCTGTTTTCATTGGGCGTCATTACTTATGAAATGCTTAACAACGCCCTGCCTTTCGGCCAAGATATGCCTGAAAAACCCAACAAAATGAATCTGGCAAAACTTCAATATGTACCCAGTTTTCATTATAACGCAATGGTTCCTATCTGGATTGACGGCGCAATAGAAAAAGCCACCGCAATAACCCCGCAATTTCGCTATGATGATTTATCGGAGTTTCTGTATGACCTATCCACGCCCAATCCCAAGTTCCTGAGTACTAAAGAGTCCATCCCTCTAATACAGCGCAACCCGTTATTATTCTGGAAAGGCTTATCGGCAATACTGTTGATCATAAACTTGGTTTTTATGTATTTGTTGTCGCATGGATAGAACTGACGATTAGCGGGGTATAACTGCTTATGAAAATATTCAAAAGAGATACGAAATTGTGTGTTGTCACTTAAAAGGTAACTGCTGGGCTAAATAGTTAAAAATGAACGATTTAAAAGTATTACTTATTGAAGATGGAACGGCAGACCAGTTATTGGAAAAAATACTGGTTTCTAAGGGCTATTTAGTCGCTGGCATGGTAATGCTTGAAGCAAACATGCAATCCTTAGCGCTGAACAACAAAATCGACATTGTTATCTTTAATATTGACAGCCCCAGAAAATATTTTCAGCACATCGACTTCCTTAACCGGAATCATCCCCTGCCCATCATTATTTTTGCACCTGACGATACACCCGACACCATCGATCAAATCATTAAGGCCGGTGTCAGCGCTTATGTTGTCAACGGCCTGGAAGCCAGTCGCATTGACAGCATCATCAATATCGCTGTGGCAAGATTTAAAGAGCAACAACGGCTTACAAATGAATTGGAAAAAACAAAATCCAGGCTTGAAGACAGGAAACTAATCGACCGAGCAAAAGGCATTTTAATCAAGACCCGAGGCTTCACGGAAGACGATGCCTATCACACCCTGAGAAAACTGGCGATGGATCGCAATATTGCAATCGGCGAAATGGCAAAAAATATTATCGCCATGGCTGAATTGCTTAAGTAACTGATGCTAAAAACCTGGCAAAGAATTACCACGAAGTGGGGAAGACTTCGTGGTAAAAAGCCTTAATTATCGAATAATCCGAAAGTCATCGGCATCCTGAAATTAAGCGTAACATCTTGCGAATCTGTCGTAGTACCTATGCCTAACGATAAATTGAAAGTAGTCCGTGGCGAATATTTGAAAGAATAGCCGACCAAAAGCTGGCCGATATCCAGCGTGCTCCCCGGAATTTCTATGCCATTAATCTCAGAATCCAGCACATGCTTGTGCGAGTAGCCCAAACTGAACGATGACTTCTCATTAACGCCGAAACCCATGCCAAAACTCAATCCCAGCGTGTCTCCTGGATTAATGTCACCGTTATTGGTACTGGTTTCCGCATTATAGCTATAACTAAGATTGCCGAAAAAAACCGCCGGATCAGTTGGATAAAGCGCTGTAAGGCTGGGCTGGAAACTGAAGTACCCGGACCCTGTCGGTAATTCGGTCGGAAATGTCGCGCCGGGAACGCCTTGAGCGAGCACATATTCAATGTCGAAAGGGCTCTTCCCTGTGGGCGCCGTTACGATGACGTTGCCGACAAGAATCGGCCAGCCATTGGCTCCGCTGTTAAGCTGATAACGACCGGCAAATTCCAAATCGCCGATATCGCTTCCGGTGGCATTAAACGTTTCATCAATCCCCGCACCAATACTGACCGGCCGGGAACGCTGAGTATCATCGCGGTATACATAAGGAAGCCTGAACTCCAGTTCCAAGCGATCCGTTACGCCATAGCGGGCGCCTAACGTGCCGATAAAGCTGTGCCGTTTGACTTCGCGCATATCAATGAGGCCGATGGCAATAGCCGGAAGGAAGGTAAATGCATCAAGAAATACCCGATTATTGCTGGTATAGGCATAGTACAGTGACGGTTCAAAAACGATATTGCCTTTTTTGGTTAGCACACCGCCCACGGTTTCGCTTAATCGCGGTATTTCCGGCGGTCTTGGCTTTTCCGTTGCGCTTGGGGGCGCTTGACCTACCGGCTTGGACGGGAGTTTGTTAGGCAATGACGGCGGCTGGTTGTTATCTTTCGCGGCAACGATTTGAGGTTTATTGGACGCTTGCTTGACCGGAGCCTGCTTAGTGTCTGCTGCCTGATTCGTTAACGCATCAAGACGCGCTTTCAGTTCCTCCAATTGCTTTCCTTGCTCAGCAATAATTTGTCGCTGTATCTGGAATTCTTTTTGCTGTTCAGCAATCAGTTTTTTATATTGTGCCGAAGAATCATTTTGCTTGCCTGTTTCTGCATAACAGTTGTTTATAAAAAAAACACAACAAATATAAATAAACCCATTAATAAACCCAAGCAGAAGAAATTTCCGATGCCAAAATTTCATCTTCATATTATTATTTCCATTTTTATATATTAAATTAATAGCAATTAAATCCCCTACATTGTCGTTTAGGATTGAAATTAGCTTCAGCAATTAATAAGAAATAATTATTCCCTTAATTATCTTAAATATATTTTATTAAATAACCTTATGAATAAGTAAAATCCCTCACTAAAAAGACATGTAAAACAAATAATCTAACCGCTAACTTTATAATTTATTATGCCGATTTCGACAATTGGTATAAACACTTAGATACTGTTCTTAATTGGCTGACAATAGACTGTCGAACCCATATTTCAGAAATATGGGCACAATTCGGTTACATAGGATATGAGCGATAATGCCGGACTATAAACGGAAGTTTTTTCAATACAACAAGGCTACAATTGATGGTTCATAGCTAATGCGCGTTGGGCAAAATAAGATTATTAAAAACCATGCCCCCGCTATTCAAGTCCATGTTTTTTAGGTTACTGACCGCTATATTTATATCAGTCATATTTCTGATAATCTGATTATCCACATTATTTTGAATAACAGAACTCAAGGCTGATCCTGCTAGATCCGGAGCTTGGTTCAGGGCTCCGTTCTGAAACAGGGAAACGTTGTCCGGCAATTGGAAAAATGTAGAGGCTACTAATACACCGTTCAAATAAGTGACTCTATCCAGACTAAAATTGACATTCACGCCGTTTGCAAGCGCAAAACCGCCTCTGAGTTGCTCCAGCTCGCTATCGGATGCGCGACTCCAGTTGTCAAATTGTTGAGCACTAATGCTTGGGATCTCATCCGCGTATACGCCAGGGATGACCCAAACGGCTATCCAGAGGCCAGCCAGCACGAATTTCCGGGAGGCGCTTGATTTATAGATCTTCACATTAAACACTCCGCTTAGTTAAAAATCCCAACGTCCGGGTTGCAACATGTTAAATTGGCCCAAGCTGGCTCGATCGACGGCAGAGCCCAAGGGAGCCTTGACCCGAAGCGCCCACTCTTGCTGATCTTGAAAATGCTTCGCCGCTAAGTCTTTTTTGTCGCGTATTAAAAATAAAATGCGGTGTTCCCACATTTTTTCAAATTCATCGCGAGGCATCACTTTTACGCCTAATGTGGGATCCCCTACCAAAACTTCCTCTTTGTTAAGGCCTTTAATAATTATGAAATGCAGGTAGCCGTTGTTATTGATAATGGTAATCGCCGGCACATTGGCGTTAACTAATTGATCCAGGTTAATCTTGAAACCATCGGCTCGATAGCCGCGTCTTTCCAGGTAAAGTTTTATATCCAGCAACGAGAATCCCTGTTTTTGGATCTTTTGCTGATCGCCATTTTGATACATATCGGTAAATACGCTTTGTTCGTCTACGGTATCGTCATAGTGATAGGTCAGCAGGCTAGCCAAAGCTGCCGAGCCGCAACTGAAATCATACTGTTGCTTGTAGATAGTTTTGAAGCGCCGCTCGGCAAAAGTCGTTACCGGAACGTCATAGTTACCGGCGCCCGCTATGCCGTTAAAATTCAATGAACCGGCATGGCTACACACGGGCAGCATCAGCACAACGCATTTAGCAAAAAATCGTTTCATGTCTGGCATCACTGAAGCAAAAATCATCACGGTATGATGGTTACATTGACGATAGTCGAGTCCTGGATAATGACATTGTTACCGCTGTTTTGGATAACGCTGTTAATGCCGCTTGCCTGCGCAAATGCGCCGTGATCGATAATGTTGTAACCGTTGACGGTATTGTTGGCCTGATTGCCGCTTAGCGTAGCCCGCACATTCATATTATTCAGGGTGGTCATGTCTACGCCTTCCCGGCCCCGCGCATTATCCAGTTCATCCGATACCGCTGTTTCGATCGAAGAAAAAAGTAGTTTATCCTGATCTTGGTCAGCATCGGCTTTTGCTTCCTGACTGTGCAAAATAATGACCAGCACGATTAAAAGGCAGCTTTCTAAAGTTTTTATAATTGTTTTCATAGCATCCTCTTTACATATTTGATGATATGCAGTTAGAAGCCGGTGAACGATTGCTCGCCCACCGGCAAAAATCATCAGATGATTGACCGATGAAAACTTAAGGAGCTACTGATTAACATTGACATTGCCTTGGAAAGACACCTGTTGTTGCGCCAGAGCATTAGGAGCGGAGTTTTGAACACTTTGGTTAATGCCTGCGCTACCGTTGAAAGCATTACTCATATCGTTCTTGGCTACAAAATCAGCATTCTTTGCATAACCTCCAGAGAGGCTGACTGATGCGCCTGTTACAGAACCCTCCAAAGATGAATTATTTACCTTATAGTCATAGCTGGCATTAGCGTCGCCGTTCCGGGATACCGCAGAGCCGTCTCCTTCCGCAGCTAGTACGCTGTAATCGTGGAAAGAGTTGTCGCTGTGATCAGAGTTATCGGTGGTAGATGCATCGCCACCATTAGCCGCTGCCGACCCGATTCCATTTGCATAGGCCGCGCTGTTATCAGTAGTTGCAGTTGCAGTGCTGCCGTTATTTGCTGCGGCAGAACCTTGACCAGTCGCACTCGCATAGCTGTTGTCAGAGCGGTCTGAGGTAGCGGTGCTGCCATTATTTGCTGCCGCATCATCTGCAGTGGCGGAACTGTTATCTCTAAAAGAATTATCGCTGTTGTCAGTGGTATTGTAACTGTCTGTTGTAGCTACGCTGTTATCAGTCTTGGTATCAACACTGCTCCTTAAAGAGTTGTCGCTATTGTCAGTAGCGTTAAAGCTGTCTGCTATGCTGTTATCAGTCTTGGTATCAACACTGCTCCTTAAAGAGTTGTCACTATTGTCAGTAGCGTTAAAGCTGTCCGCTATGCTGTTATCAGTCCTGGTATCAGTCTTGGTATCAACACTGCTTGTTGTATTGCTTGTTGTAGAGTTATCACTGCTGTCATTAAAGCTGTCAGCTACACTGTTATCGGTATTGGTTTCGGTATTGGTTTTAGTAATGTCTTTAGTGTTAAAGCTGTCAGCCACGCTATTATCGGTATTGGTTTCGGTATTGGTGCTGGTTTCGGTATTAGTTTTAGTAATGTCTTTAGTGTTAAAGCTGTCGGCTACACTGGTATCGGTATTGACTTTAGTAATGTCTTTAGTGTTAAAGCTGTCAGCTACGCTGTTGTCGGTATTAGTTTCGGTATTGGTTTTAGTAATATCTTTAGTGTTAAAGCTATCTGTAGCTGTATTAGAAGCCGCCCATGCACTAGAAGCGGAGCCCAATGCAAGAATGATACTTGCAGTTAATACTCTTTTATTGAATTGTTTCATTGTCATTACTCCATAGAATATATTTAAAAAATATAATCAGATGTCGCTAAATAAAATATCTGACGAGGGCGCAATGACCGGCTATTTTTCCATCTCGATGAACTAATCGGTCATCGCATCAACAGTATCCCGAGCTGAACCTTAAATTTCCATAGAGCGAATATCAAAAACCGATCAAAATTATTTCAATAGGTATATCCACCTAATGATTAAAACCCGTGCGTAAGTAAACTCAATAAGGACAAAGCACACTATCGATATGCCTTCCATACCACTGTCAAATTAAATCGCAGAGGTATAGTTACCGTTAACAACCCGCACCGGTTGAGTCCCGCCTAACTCAATGAGATATCTAACATTTAGACAAATTCCCCGCATTAATCTTTTTTCTCGTCTAAACCGCTTTATTATGAGTCTTTCGATAACGGAATTTTTTGACTTGCAAGAATTTTAGAGAAATGTTGCCGGAAATCCGGGAACGGAAGACGCGCCTGTTTCTATCGTTACGGTAAAAAAGACGCCGTCATAAATTGATCGGGCCAAGCCTGAATGTGAACGCGATGAAAGATCGTCGCGGGCTGCACCGCTACAGCCCGCGCTCCTATCTATTTCTTTAGCAAGTCCTTGATAACAGGCCAGCCGTGCGTCAGCCATTGCTCTTTTGCAAAATAGGCTGCCCGTTTAACCTGCTCCGCAAGCACCTTGGTGTAAAACCATACCCTATCGGCAACTGAGGTTTCCGTGCTATCGCGCCACTGTAAATAACGTGCGCCGACGCCATCAACAAATACGGGCTTAAAAAACCACATTTCCAACAGTGCAGTCACCCACATGAAAGCGAATGAAATGGCCATGCCCATACCGGCAAGAATAACCAGCCAGGCAAACATCGGATGAATTTTAGTCAACCACCATGACAATATATCGGCAATCAGAAACGCATAAGGCATGCCGATGGCAATACACTTATATTGGGTTGTGGTAGTCTCCGCAAAGCTGAAAATAAGCCCGACAAACATAAAAATAAAACTGATCCCGAACAAATGGATATGGGAAACGCGTATTAGCGAGCTAAACGTGGCGCCTGTATCCTGCGCCGTTGAAATTTTCAGCTGCTCAAACTTGGTAAAATCCGGTATGCCGGATGCACTTTCGTTATGGCACATCACGCAACGGCTCTCGATTATTTTGTCGATGCCGTCATCCCTATAATCTTCAATCAGCGCGCCCTCTCTAACCCACTCCATGATTTTAAAACGCTCCTGTTCCGGCGCCTTGTCCTTCATCGAGCCATTCAGTTTCTGCTCCAAAACCGTCCCTGAACGGTTGCCGTAGTAACTGTAAACAATATCGTCGACAGACAAGCCGAATTTACCGTCCGCCATGCCATGGGTAAACAATATCTGGATTAATGCGAAAAGATAGCCTATGCCGACCGTACATAAATAGCCGGTAAACAGCACTTTGATAGGCGTATCGTGATCTTTTAGAGGGGTATATTTTGTCGCCATAGTGTCAATCCATAATTTGTTGTGTTTAAGATCCAATCATGAAGCCATGATTTTATGCTTGGTGCGCAGCATCAGTTAATGACTGAACTAAAGGATTATACGTTGTCTTAACGGGTCGTCATCAACCTGATTCCTGCCGGTCACGATTATTCGTTAGCATCCCTTGTGCCTTGCTGCCCAAATAAGTATAAAAACCTGTCGCACCGTCGCTGCAATAATAATCCATAGCGCTTCAACAATACGTTCGCTGCCGCTCTTTGCGTGAATTAAAGATGATTAACTATGACTCGATGAACACCGCAATAAGACCAGACTGGTGCATCGCCATAAAATTACGCACCGACTTAGTGCACCCCAGCCACTCACGTCAATACTCAAGCAGAGCCGATACATTACAACTGTTTGAATCAGGCCGATAAAATTTGCATCCCACACCAGACAATTCTGGCACACCGATTGCTTTGAACCCGTAGAACTCCAGCGTCGGAGTACTACGGGTTCAACGTCGAACTCTTTAAACAACTCATCAATATGAATCAAGAAAAAAAACTATTCCCTTATTTCCAGCCTATTATCGGCGCTGCAAGCGGCGCTATCATCGGTTACGAGGCATTAGCCCGGCAACACGATGCAAACGGCCGCGTTATTTCGGCAGGCAGCTTATTTTCTTCGTCGAACATTGCCGCCAAGCAACTCCTCGATTGGGACCGCATGGTTCGGCGGCTGGCGCTGGAGCGCTTCAGCCAGTCAAATTTCAACGGTTATTTAACTATCAATATCTCAGCCGCCTGGATCGATCAGCTGACCGACTTTAATTCATTACCGACGCTGCTGATGCTGGACGAGTTTAATGTTGATAAAAGCCGCGTCATTATTGAAATAACCGAATCAAGAGGCGATCTGGACAAACTCGTTGCCATTGCCGCCGTGTATCGCAGTCACGGCTTGAAAATAGCGATTGATGACTTCGGCGCGGGCTTTTCCCAGTTGGAGAGGGTCATGGCCATACAGCCCGATATCATCAAACTGGATATGCAGTTATTCCAAAATGCGGTCAAGGGCGGCATAGCCAGCGATGTAGTCCATTTAATAACCCGTCTGGCGAAACGCACCGGCTGCCGTATCGTTTGCGAAGGCGTGGAAACCACCGATGACTTCCATTTCGGCTTAAGCAACGGCGCGCAATATATGCAAGGTTATCTGTTTTCGCCCGCTACGGCGGAGTTTAAAGAGCCCTTGCATTATCAAAAACAAATCGGCTTGCTAAGAAAAACTTTCCTAAAAAAAACCTTAGCCTCCGAAGAACGCAAAATTCAGTTTATCGCCAACATTAAGGGTCTGATTGAACTCCTGAGAGAAGCCTTGGAAACCGACTTCAACCTCAATAAACTATCAGCGCATCCGTTTGAAGAAAGCGGCGTACTACGGTTTTATTTATGCAATAATAACGGCGATCAAATCTCATCCAATTTTAATTTTGCCGCTAACAAATGGTTCGAAGACCCCAATCAGCTTGGCTTTAACTGGGCATGGCGTCCTTATTTTTACCAATTGCTGGCGCTTGAATCGGCACAGGACAGCTACCGCATTGTAACATCGGAACGTTATCGGGATTTTAATACGGATATGCTCTGCAAAACCCTGTCTCTTAGACTGGACGAGGAGCGTATTTTATTAATCGATATTGCCGCCGAATGGCCATGATCTCAAGTATTTAGCTTGATATCAGCAAGCATCAAATTCTATATAAATATTACTACTGAAGAGGCATAGCCAGACGCAATAGCTGCAGGGTCGATCCGGCTAATACTGAACAGTCACCCCATGAAATGGAAAATACATCATGCCAATTGATATGAAAAATCCGAACCGGTTAACTATCAAAATGCGTTTTATAGTTATTGTGGCTTCTTTAGTCGTCGGCTTTGCGTCATTCGGTTTCGCAACCTTTAAAGCGATGAATATGCTCAATGTTAACGGTCCGATTTATCATCGCATTGTGCAGGGCAAGGATATTATTGCCGATGTATTGCCTCCGCCCGAGTACATCATAGAATCCTATCTGGTCGCGCTGCAACTGACCCAAGCCACCACCCCTGATGAAATCTCCTCCTTAGCGGAACGCTTTCATGAGCTGAAAACGGAATACGAGTCCCGTCATAGTTATTGGTTAGGCCAGTCTTTGGAACAGGATCTTCATGCCTCTTTGCTTGATGACTCTTACCGGGCAGCGCAAACCTTTTACCATGAAGCCGAACAGCGGTTCCTGCCGAATATCCAGGCGGGCGACCGAGCCGGCTCACAGGCCGGTCTTATGCAAATGCGCCGCGCTTATGAAAACCATCGAGCCGCCGTTAACGAGGTCGTGCGAATCACAACAGCTCGCAACGCGGACGATGAAGCGCAAGCGCAAAGCACCATACAGGGGTACAAAATCGTCTTAATCGGCATTTTCGTTTTCAGTGTCGCGGCAGCTATCGTGCTGACCGTATTGATCAGCCGCGGCATCTTGCGCTCGTTGAAAAACGTGCAACGGGTCGCCGGAGCCATTGCCGAAGGTAACTTGAACTCCAGCATTGATACGCAGCAACCCGATGAAATCGGCGACCTGCTGCGCTCCATGAATATCATGCAACAGCAACTGCTGGAACGCATCACCACAGAGCGTAAAGCCGCTGACGAAACCCTGCGCGTCAAGATCGCGCTGGACAACGTCAGTACCGGTGTGATGATCGCCGACAACGACCGCAACATTGTTTACGTCAATAAATCGGTACGCAATATTCTCGGCAAGGCCGAAGCTGAAATTAGTCGACAGTTTCCCAAATTATCTCTCGACGCCCTGGTCGGCGCTAACATGGATGCTTTCCACGTAAATCCCTCGCATCAGGCCCAAATGCTCACCGACTTAACCGGCACCTATGAAGCCGGCATGCTGGTCGGCGGTCGCTCGATGGTAGTGCTCGCCAATCCGGTCGTCAACGAGCACGGCCAGCGACTGGGCACAGTCGCCGAATGGCGCGATCGCACCGACGAGATCATCGCGGAAAATGAGATTGCCGCGATTGTCGCCGCCGCTGCGATAGGCGACTTCAGCATGCGCTTGGACCTGGACGGCAAGGAAGGCTTTTTGCGTCGTTTGGGAATAGATATCAACCGGCTGATGCACACCAGCGAAATCGGACTCAATGAAGTGGTGCGTGTACTCGGGGCTTTATCCCACGGCAACCTGACCGAAACCATCAGCAATAATTACTCCGGTGCTTTCGGACAACTCAAAGATGACTCCAATACCACAGTAGAAAATCTCAAACATATTATCAGCCAAATCAAGGATGCCACTGACAGCATTAACACTGCGTCTAAAGAAATTGCCGCAGGTAATAACGACCTGTCGCATCGCACTGAAGAGCAGGCTGCCAGCTTGGAAGAAACCGCCGCCAGTATGGATCAGCTGACTTCCGCGGTACAGCATAACGCCCAGAATGCCCAGCAAGCCAACCGGCTGGCGATTGATGCATCGGTCATCGCTGGCCAAGGCGTTGACGTGGTCGACCAAGTGGTGCGGACGATGGGTGAAATCAATGAGTCTTCACACAAAATCGGCGATATTATCTCGGTGATTGACGACATCGCGTTCCAAACCAATATCTTGGCGCTGAACGCGGCCGTCGAAGCGGCCCGGGCCGGCGAACAGGGCCGGGGCTTTGCGGTAGTGGCTGTGGAAGTGCGCAATCTTGCGCAGAGAGCCGCGACCGCCGCCGGAGAGATCAAGGACCTGATTACCGATTCGGTCGACAAAGTCGCCGGAGGCAGCCGATTGGTGGCCCAGGCGGGAAAGACGATGGAAGAAATTGTCACCTCCATCCATGGCGTGACCAACATTATGAGCGAAATCACCGCCGCCTCCGCCGAGCAAAGCGCCGGCATCGAGCAAGTCAACCAAGCCATCACGCAAATGGATGATGTCACCCAGCAAAATGCCGCCTTGGTCGAGCAGGCCGCGGCGGCCGCAGAATCCTTGGAAGAACAGGCGCAAGCCCTGGTGGTCACGGTGAACGGGTTTAAGGTGGATGCTAACTTGCGTAATTCGAATACGTCTTTTCATATGCCGCCCGCACGGAAAGGAACGCTATCCGCGCAAACAGCAGTGACCAGAAATTCACCGATCCGTCCAAAAGCACAGCTGCAACCTGCCGGTAATGATGACTGGGAGGAGTTTTAATCCCTATTTATGAGGTTAAATAGCGGTAAAATTAGATTTTGTTTTGCCGCGTATCAATTAGCCCCTTATAGAGTAGAGCCATGGACATCACCATCACGACCCCCGCCCTGTTATTCCCGGCCATTTCAGTTTTGTTCCTGGCCTATTCCAATCGCTTTCTGGCGATTGCCAACCGGATTAGGGAACAGCATAACCTGCTAAACAAAACCCAAAGTCTGGTTGCCAAAAAACAGATCGCCAGCTTGAGGCTCCGAATCCGCTTCATTGTGGCGATGCAGGTGCTGGCGGTCATTGGGATTATTTGCTGCATACTCGCCATGGGACAGATTTTTTTCGGGCTGCAATATTACGGCAACATTACTTTCGGCTTCAGCATGGCCTTTATCGTCTTGTCGTTGTTAGCCTCGGTAAGCGAGCTATTGCTTTCAACCAGAGCGCTCAATATCGAGCTGCAAGACATGGAAAAATAGCCAAGCCGTTAAAATAGAAACGCAACCACTGCTTTCAAATGCCCGCCGTCTATCACAGGCATGGCCAGCATGGAATTCATCCCCCCTTCCGCAAGAGTGCAACTTGAGTTATTCCTGATGACAGGCACTCCGGTCAGCCACACTCGACCCAGTGATCCTTCGCCTTTACGAACTGAAACGGTCTCAAAGAGTTCCGCCATTTCGTCATTTTGCTTACTGTATCCTGACTGACACACCAGCCGCTGACCGCTTTCATCCGGCACCCAGATTTGTAACCGCCGGGCAATAGGCGTGGCTTTAGCCGACAAAAAGGTCATGATATAAACCTGGCTTGCAACCACCGAAACGGGAATGCCCAGCACTGTCGTTATCCCGGCCTTTTTGGCATCCGCACTCCTGACAAATGCAGGCGATTGCCCCAGATCCTCTATCAGCACAGGCATGCCCGATTCCCATACCAGTCCCGGCAAACCGGCGCCCTTGGTAAATTTCATTGCCCTGGATATCGCTTCAAAATCGTCCAGCGTACCGTAGTAGCCGTCCCTAACAGCCAGCTCAGTGCTGTTCTGCAAATTGCTCCACAGCTCTATAGCGCCCGCATAATGCTGATCATCTCCGCATAAAAAAACTACCACGGCCATTAAGAACTCGCCTGAAAAGACAGGTATGGCAATCCCACAAGTCAAACCGGCTTTTTTGGCTGATTTTGTCCGTTTGAAATATGAGTTCTCGAATTCAGTCAGTACCAAAGGATGGCCGGCGGCCCATGCTTTGCCGGGCAATCCCTCATCATAGGCGAAAGACTCCTTTTCGCTGGAGCCTCGAAATTCATTCAAAGAGCCGTACAAACCGGCGCTAAACTCCAGCCGGGTACGATCTTTTGTCGGTATCCAAATTTCGGCTACTTTAATAAACGTTTTCATATTAGATAGAGAGGGCTTGTGCCAGACATAACGGGATTCCTGAGGATGGATGATAACTATCCGAATCTAAAGCAGGATTTATGCCTGATTGTAGAGACGACCCGGATGTGCATCTTCCGCATCTTACCGACATAATCCACAGATAGGGTGGCCGCGATTGCTCCAGGCAATCTTGCGGCATTTCCTCCCTCCGTGGAGGTCAATGCAGATATTGCATAAGGCCATGGATGGCCTGTAGTAGAGCAATGCAGGAGCAATTGCCGAGGAGCAAATATCTGCCCCTGTAGGCCCCCCGCTTGACGTATACCCTTCCCTCGCCTGCATATCAAAAGAACTCAATTGGTGCGGCACACAGAAAAATCGCACACATTCGATGCGTTGTTTTCAAAAACGCACCCCCCCTTGTCACATAAAAGACAACTAATAACTGCTTGTATTCATTAAACAAGGATCACAATCAAACTCAAATATCAGTTTTGGCATAACGATTGCTCTTCGTCACTATAGAGACTCCAATAGCGGAGCATCAAAAAATCTTGGGTTCAACGGCGAACCCAAACAGACACAGGCGTCTATCCGGACTGAATGCATCGGGCATTCCGTTTGGAGGCGTTTTTTTTTGCCTTATCTTTAGGATCAGAAAAATCTGTCAACGAATTAATCCGAACTTGAGGAACTGACTATCGCAATCGGTGAAACCGTAAAAAACGTTATTTTTTTGCGGCTGAACGCCTTAATTAAACGCCGCCATATAAATCCATTCCCTTATACCCAGGTTATTGCGAGCGGAAATGTCATTGGTTATGAAGCTTTAACCCAGAAAGTGGATGAAATGGCCGGGTTATCTTCTCAGGCGAATTATTCTCTGCACCGGATATAGAAATATTTACTACTTAACATTCCCAATCATAAAATTAAAATAGGTGGGTATCATGCTCAACAACATGAAAAATTCCGGGCAATTAACTATCAAAATGCGTTTTACGATAATTTTGAGCACCTTGATCATCGGTTTTTCGCTGTTCGGTTTCGCAACATTCAAGGCCATGAATACTGTTAATCTTGATGGCTCAATTTATCAACGTATTATCCAAGGCAAAGATATTATTGCCGATGTATTGCCTCCGCCCGAGTACATCATAGAATCCTATCTGGTCGCGCTGCAACTGACCCAAGCTACCACCCCTGATGAAATCAAGGCCTTAGTGGCGCGTTTTCATGAGCTGAAAACGGAATACGAGTCCCGCCATAGTTATTGGTTGGGCCAGTCCTTGGAACAGGATCTTCATGTTTCTTTGCTTGAGCGTTCTTACCGGGCAGCGCAAGCCTTTTACCATGAAGCTGACCAAAATTTTCTGCCGAGTTTCCAGGCGGGCGACCGGACCGGCTCACAGGCCGCTCTTATGCAAATGCGCCACGCTTATGAACAGCATCGTGCCGCTATTAATGAGGTGGTAAAGCTTGCGTCAGCCCGTAGCGTAAAAGATGAGGCGCAGGCACGCGCGGCAAGACACGGGTACAAAATCGTCTTGGTTGGCATTTTCATATGCAGCATTGCGGCGGCTATACTGCTGACGGTACTGATCAGTCGCGGCATTTTGCGCTCGCTCAAAACCGTCCAACAGGTAGCGGGAGCCATTGCCGTGGGCGACCTGAACTCCAACATTGACATTCATCAAACGGATGAGATCGGGGATCTATTGCGCGCCATGAAGGCCATGCAGGACTCTATTAACGCCTTCGTTGCCGACCTGGACATCATGGCGCGAAAACACGCCGAAGGCTGGGTCAAAGAGCAGCTCGATGCGTCAAAATTCTCCGGTACCTTTGGCAAGATGGCGCATGAAGTTAATGAATTGATTCAATCGCGCATCGCTATCAATAGAAGGCTGATCAGCATCGTCAACCAGTACGCCAAAGGCGACTTTTCTATGGACATGGATATTCTGCCGGGCGAGACAATTGCCATTACCAAGATTATGGACAATGCCAAAAAGACCTTCCTCGACGTTAACAACGAAATCAAAATGCTGGTAGAAGCCGGGGCTCAAGGCGACTTCTCAAAACGTAGCGATGCGGATAGATTCGAGTTCATGTTCAAAGAGATTTTGACTAATTTCAATAACCTGATGGAATCCTGCGATGTCGGCTTCAACGACATATTGCATATCGCTAATGCGCTGGCTCAAGGCGACCTGACCCAAACCATCGGCAAGGATTACCCCGGAACATTGGGCGAAGTGATTGCCGGTATGAACAGCATTGTAGAAAACCTCAAAGGCCTGGTAGGCGACATCAAGGACTCCACCGACACCATTAACACGGCGGCCCAAGAAATCGCCGCAGGCAACAATAACTTGTCTCAACGCACCGAGGAGCAGGCCGCAAGCTTGGAGCAAACCGCCGCCAGCATGGAAGAGTTGACCTCCGCCGTGCAGCATAATGCCGCCAACGCCGAACAGGCCAACCGGCTCGCCGTTGATGCCTCAAACATAGCGGGCAAAGGCGTTGAAGCCGTCGATCAAGTCGTAACAACGATGCATGACATCAACGAATCCTCGCATAAAATCGGCAACATCATCTCGGTGATTGATGATATCGCTTTCCAGACCAATATTCTTGCCCTCAATGCCGCCGTGGAAGCAGCCCGAGCAGGCGATCAAGGCCGGGGCTTTGCCGTGGTGGCCGTGGAAGTGCGCAATCTTGCCCAACGCGCCGCGACGGCTGCCGGAGAAATTAAAGACTTGATTAATGATTCCCTGGATAAAGTCTCAGGAGGCAGTCAGCTGGTTACCCAGGCGGGATTAACCATGGAAGAAATCGTCAACTCCATCCGCGGCGTGACCGGCATGATGGCCGAAATCACCGCGGCCTCCGCCGAACAAAGTTCCGGCATCGAGCAGATCAATCAGGCCATCGCCCAAATGGACGACGTCACCCAACAAAACGCGGCCTTAGTGGAACAAGCCGCAGCGGCAGCGGAATCGCTGGAAGAACAGGCGCACAACCTGTCGGGCACGGTAGACGGTTTTAAAGTGGACGTTATCCCGCATAATGCGGGCAGCTCCCTTCACCTGAAATCCGTATCTAAGAAAACTCCCCCCGCCAGAACAGCGGCCGCTAAACAACTGCCGGCCAGACAAAAATTACAGCTTGTCGGCAATAATGATTGGGAAGAGTTTTAATCGTTATTCAAGCGTAGGACGTGCCGCGCTCGCCTACTCCGCACTGATTCATAAAAGATAATAAGGTCCACGAAAAGCACGAAAAAAGTCCCCTCTGGCGCGCACGGCACGCCCTACGCTCGCTGAATGCAAAGATCTTTAATTCACCATGAAGAACACGAAGAACACGGAGTTTTATATTTCTTCGTGTTCTCGGCAATTGCTCCTGCATTGCTCTACCTCCTGCATTTCCCACACGGATGTGGGAAATGCAGATATTGCAGGAGCAAATATCTGCCCATGCAGTCGTTCGAGCCTTCGTGGTGAGTTTTTAAACTTTTTAACACATCAATTCTCATCGTTGGTGCAAACAGACCACTGGACGCACAAAATTGATGCATCACCGACAAAAACCCGAACCACCTTACCCTACCCAATACCGAGCATAACTGCTTATTTTTGTTGGCTTAAATATACAAAATAATCATTTCCCATCTTTGGCACACCGCTTGCTTTAACCATTACAGAGGTTCCGCCGATGGAACACTAAAAAAACATGGGGTCAACGGTGATCCCAAACAGACACAGGCGTCTATCCGGCTGAATGCATAGGTATTCAGCCGGGCGACGCCTTTTTTTTGCTGATTTTTTAAACCTGCTGAGGTCAATATGAAACAAACCGGACGATTTGCCATTAAAAAGCTGGCTACGGCACTTATTGCTGTGGCGGCGGTATCAACCTTTTCTTTTACAGGCAGTGCTTACGCCGCTGACAAACTGGAAAAAGACAGCCTCAAACTCGGGTTTATCAAGCTGACCGATATGGCGCCTTTAGCGGTTGCGTTGGAAAAAGGCTATTTCGAAGATGAAGGCCTTTCCGTTCAAGTTGAAGCACAAGCTAACTGGAAAGTCCTGTTGGACCGTGTGGTCAGTGGTGAACTGGACGGCGCGCACATGCTGGCCACCCTGCCCTTTGGAGCAGCCATCGGCTACGGTACCAAAGCCGATATTGTCAGTGCCTTCACCATGACCTTAAACGGCGATGCCATTACCGTATCCAACGATGTCTGGAATCAAATGAAACCGCAGATTCCCATGAAAGACGGCAAGCCGGTACATCCGATTAAAGCGGATACCTTGAAACCGGTGCTGGAGAAATATAAAAGCGCCGGAAAGCCTTTCAACATGGCGATGACTTTTCCGGTCGGCACGCACAACATGAAACTGCGTTACTGGCTGGCGGCCGGCGGCATCAAGCCCGGCTTTTACGCGCCGCCTGAAGACACCTCCGGCCAGATCGACGCCGAGGCAATGCTATCCGTCACGCCGCCGCCCCAAATGCCGGCCACGATGGACTCGGGCACGATCGTCGGCTACTGCGTCGGCGAACCGTGGAACCAGCAAGCGGTATTCAAAGGCATCGGCGTACCGGTCATCAGCGATTATGAGTTGATGAAAAACAGCGCCGAAAAAATCTTCGGCGTAACCAAAGAGTGGTCCGACAAAAACCCGAATACCCACAAGGCCGTCATCAAGGCATTGATTCGCGCCTCGATGTGGCTGGATGCGGAAAACAACAAGAACCGCAACGAAGGCGTGGAAATGCTGTCGCAAAAACAATACGTCGGCGCCGACTACGAAGTGCTTGCCAACAGCATGAACGGCACCTTCGAATATGAAAAAGGCGACAAACGCGACCTGCCCGATTTCAACGTGTTCTTCCGTCATAACGGCTCTTACCCTTATTACAGCGATGCGGTCTGGAGTTTGACGCAAATGCGCCGCTGGGGGCAAATCAACGAATACAAACCCGATAGTTGGTATCTGGAAACCGCTAAAAAAGTGTATCGCCCTGACATTTACATGGCTGCCGCCAAGGCTTTGATTGCCGAAGGCAAGGCAAAAGCCACTGATTTTCCTGCCGACAACGAAACCGGCATCAAGCCGCCCAGCGCCGACTTCATTGACGGCATCACGTTCGATGCCACTAAGCCCAATGATTATCTGAGCAAATTTGCTATCGGCCTTAAAGGTAAGCAGAAAGTAGTCGGCGGCAAGGTGGTCGAATAATTGTAGGGGCAATCCCTTGTGGTTGCCCCCGATACACCACGATTTTTGGGCAACCACAAGGGATTGCCCCTACGCGTGGGAACAATTGAATTAAACGTGTGAGTGCCGACCTAAACAATGGATGTTGAATTAGTGCAAGGACGCGCCTTTTTTACCTGTAAACCTTTTGCCTTTCACCTGCTTTTAGAGGTACCGATCATGCACAAGCAATTGATAAAATTTTTAAACATAACCGGGCTCACCTGGTTTGTCCCTCTGGTAAAAATAGCCGCCGGAGAAAACCCCTCGCTGCAAATCCGCCAACTGTGGCTGGTCATGGGCGTGCCGATACTCGCTTTTATGGTCTTCCTTGGGCTGTGGAGCTTTTCCGCTTCCAAAGTCAATACCAGCCTTGGCGCGATTCCCGGCCCTGTCGCGGTATGGCATGAAGCCGCCGGGTTACTGGCTGACCATTTCGCCGAACGAACCAAAGAAGTCGACTATTACCAACGCCAGAAAGCGCGCAACGAGCAGAAACTTGCAGAAGACCCGGCTGCTGAAATCAAAACCCGTCCCTATAACGGCCAAGCCACCTATCTGGACAAGATTTTCACCAGCCTGTACACGGTGTTTGCAGGCTTTGTGATTGCCACCTTAATCGCCGTACCGCTCGGCCTGCTCTGCGGCATGAGTCCGGTCTTCAATACCGCGATCAATCCGCTGGTGCAAATCTTCAAGCCGGTATCGCCATTAGCCTGGTTGCCTATCGTCACGCTGGTGGTCAGCGCCCTGTATGTCTCAACCAGCGATTCCTGGTTTGAAAAATCCTTCCTGACCTCAGCGATTACCGTCACGCTGTGCTCGCTGTGGCCGACGCTGATCAACACCGCAGTCGGTGTGTCATCGATAGACAAGGACCTGATCAATGTCGGCAAAGTCTTGCGCCTTAACTGGATCACCCAAATCAAGAAAATCATTTTGCCGTCCGCGCTGCCTTATATTTTCACCGGCATGCGCTTGTCGCTGGGCGTGGGTTGGATGGTGCTGATTGCCGCGGAAATGCTCGCGCAAAATCCAGGACTGGGCAAATTCGTCTGGGATGAATTCCAGAACGGCAGTTCCAACTCGTTGGGCCGGATCATGGTCGCAGTCTTTACCATCGGGCTGATCGGCTTTGCCTTGGACCGTATCATGCATTCTCTACAAAACCTGTTCTCTTTCGGTAGAGCGCTTTGAATAAGGAGCCCGAAATGTCCGTCGTAAATCTTAATATTGTGAATCAGCGCATCCCAACCCCTCCGCTTGTGCCATCGAACGACGCGCAACTGCCTTTGCTGGAATTAAAGGATGTTTGTAAAAGCTATGGCTCAACCTCCATCCTCAACAGCATCAACCTGAGCATTAAGGAAGGCGAGTTCATTGCCATCGTCGGCTTTTCCGGCAGCGGCAAAACCACGCTGGTTTCAACAATTGCCGGGTTGATTCAGGCCGATAGCGGCGAGGTGCTGAAACAGGGATCACCGATTACCGCGCCGGGACCGGATCGCGGCGTAGTATTCCAGAACTATTCGCTGATGCCGTGGCTGACGGTGTTTGAAAATGTTGCGCTGGCGGTCGACCAGATTTTTAAACACTGGCCTGCCGAGCAACGCCGGGCGCATACCGAAAAATACGTCAAAATGGTCAATCTCGGCGCGGCGATGGACAAAAAGCCCGCCGAACTATCCGGCGGCATGCGGCAACGGGTCAATGTCGCCCGCGCTCTGGCCGCCAGCCCCGACATCCTGCTGCTCGACGAGCCGCTCAGCGCGTTGGATGCGTTGACGCGCGGCAATTTGCAGGATGAGATTTTGCAAATCTGGGCGCAGGAGAAAAAAACCGTCATCCTGATTACCAACGATGTCGATGAGGCGATCTACATGGCGGACCGCGTTATCCCGCTGAATCCCGGTCCCGGTGCAACCTTTGGCCCGGATTTCCCTATCAATATCGAACGCCCGAGAGATCGTACTGCGTTAAACCATAACGCCGAGTTTAAACGCTTACGCGCGGAAATCACCCGTTATTTAATGGACATCGGCATCGAAAAAAACCGGGATTCAGCCGTGAATAAAATCGCCCTGCCCGATGTCAAACCCAATACCGGCAGTGATTGGATCCGTGATCATTCGGCCTTTTCCGAGCCTGCTCCGGACAAGCTTGCGGCATCCCTGGCGATTGCCGAGCCTGCTCCCGGCAGGCTTACGGCATACACACCATCCCTGGCGATTGCCGAGCCTGCTCCCGGCAGGCTTACGGCATACACACCATCCCTGGCGATTGCCGAGCCTGCTCCCGGCAGGCTTACGGCATACACACCATCCCTGGCGATAAAGCCGGCACCGAATGATGTGAGCCGTCCCCGCTACCTGGAGTTTTCACAACTCTCCAAAATCTACCCGACACCCGACGGCAACGGCTCGGTTAAAGTCGTGGACGGCTTCGACCTGAAAATGAAAAAAGGCGAGTTCATCTCGATCATCGGTCATTCCGGGTGCGGCAAATCCACGGTGTTGTCGATGACCGCCGGCCTGAACAGCGTGTCCGAGGGCGTTATTATCCTGGACAACAAGGAGATTGACGGTGCAGGTCCTGATCGAGGCGTAGTGTTCCAGGCGCCCAGCCTGTTCCCCTGGCTGAGCGCGTTTGAAAACGTAATGTTGGGCGTTAATAAGGTTTATCCCCACGCCGCCAAATCGGAACGTAACGACATCGCCGAATATTACCTGAACCGCGTCGGTCTGGGCGACTCGCTGCACAAAAAAGCCGCCGACCTGTCCAACGGCATGCGCCAACGGGTCGGCATTGCCCGCGCCTTTGCCTTGTCGCCGAAACTGCTGTTATTGGATGAACCGTTCGGCATGCTGGATTCCTTGACGCGCTGGGAATTGCAGGAAGTGCTGATGGAAGTCTGGGAAAGAACCCAGGTGACGGCCATTGTGGTCACTCATGATGTCGATGAAGCGATCTTGTTAGCGGACCGGGTGGTGATGATGACCAACGGCCCGCACGCCAAAATCGGCAAAATCGAAACCATTGATTTACCCAGGCCGCGCAGCCGCAAAGCCCTGTTGGAGCATCCGGATTATTACAAATACCGGGAGAGCATCCTGAGCTTTCTGGCCGAATGCGATCATACCCATTAGCAAAATCATTCACCACAGAGGACACGAAGAACACGAAGTTTGCGGGTTTCCAAACTGAAGCTCTCATCGCTATACATAAGTATCTCCGGTCTGTCGTCATTTCCGGCAGCCCCTTAAACATACTGTATGCAGACCTTCCAGGTTTTTAAAACCTGGAAGGTCTAACTGGCTATTTCTTCGTGCTCTTCGTGTCTTCGTGGTGAATCAGTCCGTTACTATGAGCTGTCACTTTAAATTATTAGAAGGAGGCTTTATGCCGCAAAAAACAATATCTTCAGCATCACTGCTGGCACTTTCAGTGATGAGCGGCCCGGCCTTTGCCGACATGACCCAACAAGTCGAAGACGCGCTCAATTTCTATCATTACGGCAAAAACGGCGCGATCAAGGTTGACCTGAATTACCGTTACGAAAACGTCGACCAGGACAGGGGGCCGCAAAAAACTGCCAATGCCAACACCGCCCGTTTGCGGGCAGGCTTGCTGTCGCCGGTATTTCACGGCTTGCAAGGCTATGCCGAGTACGAGGGCAATCTGGCCATGCAGGAGGACTTCAACAGTTTGCGCAACAACAGGACCGCTTACTCAACGGTTGCCGACCCTGAAAAAAGCGAGCTCAACCAGCTATGGATCAGCTATGCAGGCATTCCCGATACCCTGATTAAAGGCGGGCGGCAGCGCATCAAACTCGACGACGACCGCTTTATCGGCAACGTCGGCTGGCGGCAGATGGAAACCACTTTCGACTCGGTGCTGATCACCCATAACAATCAGCAACTCTACGGCCTGACCGTCAATGCAGGCTATATTGGTAATGTTCAGACGTTTACTGCCACAAACGAACATATCGAAGCCCCGATCCTGAACGTCAATTACAAAGTCGGCGATTACGGCAATCTGGTCGGTTACGGCTACTGGCTAAATTATACCGAGCGGGAAAACTATGAAAAATCCAGCCAAACCTATGGTTTGCGCATGACTAATTTTCAAAAACCGGGGGACACTTACAAGATCAGCGATAACTATGGTTTGGTTTATACCGCCGAATGGGGCTATCAAGAGGATTATGGTCATGGCGCAACGCCGTATCAAGCCCATCGCTACAACGTGATGGGCGGCGTTACTGCCTATAATTTTACTTTCCAAGGGGCGGTGGAGCAGCTTAACGGCAAAGGGCTCAATAAAACCTTTGATACGCCGCTAGGCACCAACCATGCTTTCCAAGGCTGGGCAGATTTATTCCTGGTAACGCCAAATAACGGCATCCGCGATGTGTCCGGCACCGTACACACCACGCTGGATCGCGGCAATGTTATTTTAAGCGGGATTTACCATGATTTTACCGATGACACCGGGCAGATCCATTACGGCAAGGAATGGGATTTTTCGGCCATCAAGAAATTCGGCAAGCATTATTCGGTGCTAGCCAAATACGCTTATTACGATGCCGATCAATTCGGCACCGACACCCAGAAAATCTGGGTGCAGGCGAATATCAGTTTCTAAAATATCCATCGCACTTTAAATTTCAACATCTTAACGCCCTCTCCTGCTGGAGAGGGTTTAAGTGAGAAAATTTAGAAAACCATAGGATGTGCTGACCCAAAGTAGGCGCTTTACGACTGCAAGGACAGATATTTGCTCCTGCAATATCTGCATTTCCCACATCCCTGTGGGTCATGCAGAAGGTACGACCCCACGGATGGGGGAGGTAGAATTGCGTCGGGAACAGCAATCGAGAGCACCAAAAGTAGGCAACGCAGGGAGCGGTTGCCGACGACTGCATGGATGCAGGAGGTAGAGCAACGCAGGGAGCGGTTGCCGAGGCGACAAAGGGAAGCGCATCAATCTCGATGGCGCTTATAACTCAAACTCAGCCGGATCAATCCCTAATTCATTAGCTATTCTGGCAGCCACCTTTTTTTCATCGAAATCAAAAGTGCCGTCTGAAGAAGCAATGCCGATAATCATGCGCACCAGTAAACGTGAAGCTTGTTCATTGGATTTCATCTTACCGAGCGCTTCATAAGCTTTGGCTTCGCCTATGTGCTTATCGAATTCAAGCTGGCTTACAAAATCCTGAAAAGCCTTGATGACATCGCTGGTGGGGAAAATCGACAGCGCATCATTGCTTTCGATAAATTTCATCATTTTTTGTTTTTCTTCCGAACTGACACTACCGTCAGCCATGGCGATCAATGCGGAACCTGCCATCGCAGCATTTAAAAAATCCTTGTTCTTGAACTTTAACGCCTCTGTTTTTAATTCACTGGCTTTGCTTTTTAACTGGCTTAGAAAATCATCGAAACTCATCGCACTCTCCTAATAGTAAATGTTGGGGGCAGTTCTCCACGGTGAAAATTTCCGCCTGTCGAGCAATACCGGACAGCCAAAACGGCAGAGCTATAGGCATGAATGCCCATCAGGTAATTTCACCAGACCGAACCGGCTGGTGAGGATTTCTAAAGACTTTGTGTAGAGTCGAACCTGTAAGGTTAAAGCAAATTCTCATTGATGCTTACAAGAAAATGACAATTTGCGGCAGCAAAGCATCAATGGTACGGCCGACGCCATTCTCGCCTATCGCCTGCATCTCCCATTCACCGTCATGCCGGTACAGTTTAGCCATGATTTGCGCAGTGTGAGCACCCTGCGCACTCAGGGTGTAACGGGCCACTTCCGTATCGTTGCTGCTGTCGACGATGCGGCAATAAGCGTGTTCGACCTGGTCAAAAGTCTGTCCGGAAAAAGAGTTAACAGTAAATACCATCGATTTAACATGGGCAGGCACTTTATCCAAATCAACCTTGATTTGCTCATCGTCGCCGTCCCCGGTGCCGGAACGGTTATCGCCGGTATGTACGATACTGCCGTCGCGGCTTTTCAGCTGTCCGAAATAAACGATATCAACAACCTTGTTTTGATCGTCAAATGTGAGACAAGAAGCGTCTAAATCAATGGCTTCCGGTCCCTCGCCGCCAAACTTGGCTTGCAATTTACCGAGGGGGATTTCTTCAGCATCCCAGCCCAACCCCATGACGATCTTGCTCAGCGTACCGCCGTATTCTTTGGACAAAGAAATTGTTTGCCCTTTTTGTAAGTTAATAGCCATACATATACCTCAATAAATGGATCGCATTGGATTACAAACAGGGTTTCACAACCCTAAGCCAATACTGTGAAATTAGGAATTGAGAATGAAGGCTTTTTTGCAGGAGGGGCTTTATTTAGAGCCCCTTCGCAGCCCGGATTGATTATTGCAGCCTAGCCGTCCACAATCAAACAATAACGCCAAAAGAAGCGGCCAAAAGCCTCAAGGCCGCAGGCAAAACCCTGACCCACAGCTTTAATTAAACTTCCAAACGCCACCGACGCGGTAGATTTCGCCGAAGATCATGGCCTTTTCAATTGAGGCGTCTTCGCTCAAATCGTAACGGGCGATTTCCGTACTGCTTGCTTCATTGATAATGCGAATGTAAGCGTGGCTGACTTGGCCGAAGTTCTGTTTGCGCACATCGCACAACAAGATTCGGCGTCTTTATCCACTTTGCTGGAGCAAAGTAATGGTGTGGCCGCTATGTCCTGAAGAAAGTTCGTTCAGCTCAAACAGGCTCTAGCAAATTGAGCAAATATTTTGCATTGGTTGTACCCATGCATTTTTGCTACACATCTCATTCTTGATTTTTCTTGATCTCTCTGTTTGCTAATAGCCGCTTTTTGCCGAACCAATACGCTTTAACACGTCTTGCTGTTGCAGTTTTGCAAATTGTGCTCAAGAGCCGCGTTTTTGCGGCGTAGTCGAGGAAACACGTTTTGATGAAGGGGTTGCCCAACGTCTCAGAAGTTCGCTGGTTTCGGCAACGACATTAAGGATATTGGCCGTGATGTTGTAGGGCGGTTTGTAGCCTTAACTCTTATGCCGATTGTTCCGCGTTTGCAGGGTGTCCATAAGGGATAGTACGATTCCACTGCATTCTTAATTTAATGGAGCTTCAGCAGATTTACTAAGCATTTGCACCAATAGCTATTGCCTTTCAAAAAATGTAAGTATCTCTAAACAAAGTTTTTTATCTGTTTGCGGCATATAGGCTTGTTTCTGTCTCATGTTTTTTGATGTAAGAAAAAATTTAGTGATGATCTATAGGGTTCAGGCGAATAGATAGCGACATGAAAAATAATATAATCACTATACTGGTATTCCTAGGAACACTGTTTGCTGTAAGCGGCTGCGGCAAGGTAAGCAAGCCATCTTCTGTAAACAATCACGGCAGTGCTGCTCGCATGCTCTTTGTAGGAAACAGCTATACCTATGGAAATAACGGTGTGGATAAGATTATCAATGGTCTTGCAGGTTCAACAATAGCTTCTAAAGTTGCTCATGGGGGATATTTTTTGCAAGACCATGTGGAAGATGCCACCACTATAAACACCCTTCAGGCAGACAATTGGAGCTATGTAGTGCTTCAGGGTCAGAGTCAAGAGCCGATTTACAACTACGGTAATTTTTCAGCTTACGCTGCCAAGCTTGACGAGAGAGTCAGATCAGTGGGAGGCAAGACGATCCTTTTTATGACATGGGAACGTCAAGATAATGTGAAGAGCGGTGTAACTACAGATAAATTGGCCGCTGCTTACACTCGACTGGGTAAGAAATTAAACGTCAGAGTTGCTCCCGTTGGGCTGGCATTCGCTCGGGCGTTACGTGAGCGTCCGGAGCTATCGCTAACAAACGCTCATGACGGTAGTCATCCGACTGTGGCAGGAACCTATCTGGCGGGATGCGTTATTTACGCGATTGCCTACGGCACACCGGAAGGAAATCCATATTCTGACGGCCTGAGCGACGACGATAAATCTTTCCTGCAACGTATTGCCGTACAGGCAACAAACGACTATATCAGCCAGAACCTTTGGCTTAGCGAGGTTAATTAAGCCGTTCAAATTGCCATCAGAGCCTGTGCATTCTTTAACGCATTGCATGCTGGCCTTTCTACTTATCCGCCCGTAAATCCAGGCCACGGGCCAGTGGAAATACCTCTACCGCGCCTTAGACAAGACGAGCCAAACCGTCGACTTCCTGCTCATTGTCTACTGCAATAACAAGACCGATCTGCGCTTTTTCAAGAAAGCCATCCCACCACACGGCTTGCCAGACCAGGTCACAATCGACAAGAGCGGTCCCCAATACCGCGGTTATCGAGGCTCTGATTAAAGAGACGGGGGGCGAGCAGGCCTTCAAGGTGATTTGTTGCTGTTTTCAAAAGCCGCCTTTGAATCTACATGTTGACGCTTATTGAAATTTGACCCTTTTTTACCGGAATCAGTCTGATCTGTGTCTTTCGGGCTCAGAAGCTAATAAATATAAAGCTTTTTCAACCCTTACTCCTGGTCAATTTTCAATCGGCGCCAACCCATGTGCTTTGTAGAACCGTTCATGTGATGGAAGCGCGGAATAGCTTTACCGGGCGTCATGAATTAAAAAGATCGCTCTTCCCTAAGTACTCACACTTATTGATTGAAGAGCTTGAGGCTTTTACCCTACAAATGCATGCAAAACGCCTGTTGATTTTTTTGATTAATGTTGCGCATTAGAAATGAGCTGTTTTGCTAGGGCTACCACTGTACAAGGAAAACTTTTTTAGAGGTATATCGGAAATGAACTTACTTGGTCGGTCTGAGGAATCATTAGTCCTTCGCAACAAAACAGTAACTGTGCAGTTTACAGAATGTGTGGAGCTAAAACCGGAAAATGATGAGCTGATGGAGCGGCCGCTGGATTACTGGAAGAAGCGGCTGACAGGCGCGCCAACGCTGGACTTGCCTACCGACCGGCCGCGCCCGGCCGTACCCTCGTTCCGCGGTGAAATTCAGCATTTCACTTTGCCTCCGGACTTGGTGGCCGGACTGAAAGTCCTGAGCCGTCAGGAAAACGTGACCTTGTTCATGACGCTGGCGGCAGCCTTTCAGGTGCTGTTGCAACGTTACAGCGGCCAGAACGACATTGTGATCGGCACGTCGGCCACCAGTTCGAGCCGTTCGACGGACAAACCTTTAGGCGGTTTATCCGTCAACACCTTGGCACTGCGTACGGACCTTTCCGGCAACCCCAGTTTCCGTGAACTACTGGCTCAGGTGCGAGACGTCACGCTGGGTGCCTATGCCCATCAGGAACTGCCGTTTGAAAAACTGGTCGATGCCCTCAATTTGCAACAAGACCGCCCTCGTAATCCGTTATTTCAGGTTATGTTAATAGTTCAGAGCATTGCCGATGACAAGCTGCAATTGAATGAAATGGCCCCGGGACTGGTGAAGGTTTATACGGAAACAGCCCAATCTGATCTTATTCTTGAACTATCGGAGACTCCGCATGTCTTGGCGGGCTCTGTAACTTATGCGGCTGACTTATTTGAGGCCGAAACTATCATTCGGCTGATCGGCCATTTGCAGACGTTGCTTGAAGGCATCATCGCACGCCCGGAAGCGCGGCTGTCCGAACTGCCCTTGCTGACTGAATCCGAACGCCGCCAGCTGTTGATCGACTGGAATGAAACAACGGCTCCGTTTCCCAGAGATCAGTGCATCCACGACTTGTTTGAAGCGCAGGCCGCCAGCACGCCGCTGGCGGTGGCGGTGGCGTATGAGGATAGCCAACAGACCTATGGCGAACTGAATGCCCAAGCCAACCGATTGGCGCATCACCTCCGCGAGTTGGGCGTGAAGCCGGATTCGCTGGTAGCCATCTGCGTCGAACGTGGCCTGAACATGGTGGTGGGGCTGCTGGCTATTCTTAAAGCCGGGGGCGCCTATGTGCCGCTTGATCCTGCCTATCCTAAAGAGCGCTTAGCATTCATGCTTGAAGACAGCGCGCCGGTCGCAGTGCTGACGCAGGGCCGACTCGAAAACTTGTTTGCGGATGTGGTGAAAGCCTTGCCGGTGATCGATCTGGATGCCGACTTCCACCGGTGGGCGAGAAAGCCTGAGACCAACCCTGATCATAGCAATGTGGAACTCATATCTGAGAACTTAGCTTATGTGATCTACACCTCCGGCTCCACCGGCTTGCCTAAAGGCGTGATGGTTACGCACCGCAACGCGGTGCATTCGACAAGCGCAAGATTTGCCGGCTATCGGGAACCGGTAAGCGCTTATCTGTTATTGTCTTCGTTTGCTTTTGACAGTTCTGTGGCCGGGCTGTTTTGGACGTTGGGACAGGGCGGTTGCTTGTGCTTGCCGACGGACGATGACGCGAAAGATCCGGCGGCATTGGCTAATTTAATCGCAAAGCGGCGGGTATCGCATCTGTTGGCGTTGCCGTCTTTTTATGTGTTGCTGCTTAAACAAACAGGAAGCCAGCTGCGAACCCTGAAAACAGCTATCGTTGCCGGAGAAGCGTGTTCAACCGAGGTCGTTAAACAGCATTATGCGGCGTTGCCGCATGTGCCGCTATATAACGAATACGGCCCGACCGAAGGCTCGGTATGGAGCAGCGTTTACTTGACGGATAAGGACGACTGCAACAGGCCGATACCGATAGGGAGGCCGATCAGTAATGTCCGGCTCTATATTTTGGATGGCGCCGGCAACCCGGTTCCGATCGGTGTGCCGGGCGAACTCCATATCGGCGGTGAAGGTGTGGCGCGCGGTTATTGGCGGCGCCCCCAATTAACGGCGGAAAAGTTTATTCCCGATCCGTTCCAGCCGGACGGCAGACTCTATAAAACCGGCGACCTCGGGCGATGGCTGACTGACGGCACTATAGAATACTTAGGCCGCAACGACTTCCAGGTCAAGGTCCGGGGTTTCCGCATCGAACTTGGCGAGATCGAGACGATGTTGCGCTGCCATCCGCAACTGCGTGAGGCGGCAGTGGCCGTGTACGAGCCGATTCCAGGGGATAAACGCCTGGTCGCGTATGTGGTGGTGCAGAGCGCACCTGAGCCAACCTTTTCTGAGCTACGGGATTATCTTAAACCCCAGTTGCCGGAATTCATGATCCCTTCGGCTTTTGTGTTTCTTGATGAACTGCCGCTGACTCCTAATGGCAAGCTTAACCGAAATGCCCTGCCTATGCCGGACATGAATCGACAGGAGCTGGATGTCGAATTTATTGCTCCACGCAGTCAGGTGGAGAAACAGTTAGCTGAGATATGGTGCGACGTTTTAAGGATTAATCGTGTCGGTATTCACGACAATTTCTTTGAGCTGGGTGGGCAGTCGTTGCTCGCTACGCAAGTAATTACCCGCGTTAGCGAACAACTCTCGATGGAAATTCCTCTGGCCAGCTTGTTTGGAATGCCGACTATCGCCGGATTGGCACAGCTGATTGAAAATACCAGAGCAAGCGCGACAAAGGATTCCAGCCGCATTATCCCGCAACGCCGTTCAGCTTATAAAGTAGGTATCTAATGAAATAACACAGCGAGACAGTCAGTTATTTTCATCACACCGTTTTCAACTAAGGCTGAAACATAAGCAGATAAATCAGGAATAAGCATGAAAATATTAGAAGATACCCATATATTCCCCCTGAATATTTGTCAGAGGAATTGATTCAGCTACCGGTTTTTTTGTTTCCCCACCTCATTCTTACAGCAGCGCCTGTGGCTTTAGGACAGGCTGACAGGCACAACCGCAAACTACAACATTCCTAACGTGTTTCGACAGGGCAGCTTGTTTGACTTGGAACTGTTGTATGATTTTCGCACCGGTCTCTTCGTCGATGCTTTTAGCGTAATGAATAGCCTCAAACAACTCACGATCACTCAGCTCATGCATTATTAACCCGGCATCAGTTAAAAACTCTAAATTATACGGACTAAAGCCCTTGAAAACATAGCCCCAAAGCTCCAACTATTCAGACCTGCTGCATAAAAGAAAACATAAGGAAGTACTGAACCATTGAATGGCATATTCCGGCCAAAACTTGCCGGTGAACAATTAATAATGAACGACTGGTTATGTCTTCATTGCTGCCTATCAATTTGATCGTGTTGCATAGCCGGCTACAGACAGGGTGCAGTGTAGTGGCTGTCCGGTTTGATGCGATATTTAGAGTTCTTACCAACTTTTCCCATAGGGAAATACGTCATGGGCAAGACCAACCCCGAGTGCTGCCAGCCTGCCTTCTTAAAGAGATATGACTGATTTAGTGGCCGATAATACCGACGCTAATACTGGAAAAATTTGGACGCTGATTAACACATATTTGTAATATTTGCGACAAAGCCCATAAATTTACTTAACAGGAAAAGCGGACGCCGAATGTGAAAAAATTGAAAGCTGTTTTTCATCCGTCTTGCTTCCAACGCATAAACCACCCGGTCAATTCGCGAATATCGCCCAGTCTTGTGGTAACCATCCAGCCGTCTCGTTGCTGAATCTGAACTTCTTTCCCTCCCACCTACCCCGTGAGTTCTGGTAGTAGTTCAGAGCGTGTTGCTGCTTATAAGCAAGTTTATGGCTTTAGTAGAATAGCTTTATGCGTTTCTATATTCTCGTAAATTTGGTGACAGAATCCGGAAAAACGGTTGCAATTGAAGACCAAAACTCAAGAGCAGATAGCTTCATAAGTATTTGCGCGTATTCACAATCGCTACGTTGACGCTTAATCTTCTTGCAGTCCGGATAAAAATAAACAAAAAATTTTTGCTTATAGTAGTCGATGCAAAACGCATGCAGGAGGCACCAGAAGGGGAGCTTTGGCTATCAGCATACTCAGCGGTTTTAATATCTGTAAGACTGCCTATCCGAATTTTTATTACTATAGTTCGGTTTGTCTGCTTTCATGGCTGTATCTTGGGAGAACAAAGAGATTTCATTCGCTCATTTTTTAGTTTATTGATTATTGGGTTCAGCTGCGCAATAAGGCTGTTTGACACTAGAATTTCCATGACGATATACATTGAATCATCCGTTACCTACTTTCTGCCGGAATACTTCTGCGTTTCATAGAGTTTGGAAAGCTAAAAATCGTAAGCGCGCTGTAGTCACTCCCAGGATTTACGTTAGCCGAAGTGGATTCTATGGAACAACTGGAGTATTTCATAATGCGCTCAGCCATTAACGCGATTTCATTTATATTGTTTGGTGCATCAATGCTGGTTTTTATTTCAGCGCTATTAATCCCTATGTTAAATAAATCGACTTCACAGGGCGGGGATAGCGAAACAGATGTCTATGAATCGTCCGGCCTTCTCAAGAAAATTATCGAAAAACCGGCACTGGAACAAACGCAGGGTCCCATTGTTATTAATAAATTAGAAACATCCATAACGGAGTTTGAAGGCAAGGTTGCGCCAAACGATAACGCAATTGATAAAAACCGGGTGGATTTGAGTGTTATGCAATCACAACAAACCTCTCCTGAGACAATTATCCCGCAAATTGATGAGAAATCGTCAGAGCCAGTAAATCCAATGGGTGCAGAGGAGGAAAATCGTTCTCCGCAGGCGCCGATGAGCCTACTCGTTCTTGGCGGAGGCTCGTTTTTTCCGGGGGAGGTAAGACCCAGAGCAAACGTACAAGAAGCGATCGATAAAATTATCCCACTTATCCAAGAGCAGTCTTTGAATAACGTCATCGTTGAGGGACATGCCGACAAAGCGACACCGGATGGCTTTAGCATTGAGCAGGCGTCGAAATGGAATAAAATCGTATCCTTGCAACGTGCAAAGACAGTCGCCCGGATGCTGAAGCAAAAAGGAATCGCCAACGACAGAATTATTGTTAAGGGTCTTGGTGATGCCGTTCCGCTTGCTTCCAACCTTACTAAAGAGGGGCGGTCGAAGAATCGCCGAGTGGAGATAAAACTCTCGGCTGCTCGATAGTAATATTTAATTTTCACTTTGCTTGGAGAGCATTTGTCGTAAAAATGCCCGCCGTTTGAAAACGTTTCTGATCCGGCCTGTTTTTTCGAACAAGGCGATTACAATCGTGTGCTCAGTCGCATGATCAATAGTGTATGGACGGGAAAAGACTTGATGGTGGTGGCGGGGCCAATCGGAGCAGGGAAAACCACCTTGAGTCAAAAACTCATAGTGTCTGTTCCCGAGCCAACCAGAATAATCTGGTTGGGGGAACCGCCGGATACCAGTGACGAACTGTTGCTTTTTCTTACCCAGGAATTGCATATCAGCCCTGAATCGTCCAATAGGGCTTTGATATTGAAGTATTTGCTAATGCTCTACAATGGCGGCAATCGTTACCTGGTGATTCTGGATGAAGTGCATAAAATTTCAGCCGCTGTGCTCTAGTGTATTCCTCTTTTGAACAATCTGGAACGAGGTAGTATGTATACAAATCATTTTTCATTACAAAGCCTGCCGTTTGAAAACGTTTCTGATCCGGCCTGTTTTTTCGGACAAGGCGATTACAATCGTGTGCTCAGTCGCATGACCGATAGTTTATGGGCGGGAAAAGGCTTGATGGTGGTGGCGGGGCCAATCGGAGCAGGGAAAACCACCTTGAGTCAAAAACTCATGGTGTCTGTTCCCGAGCCAACCAGAATAATCTGGTTGGGGGAGCCGCCGGAGACCAGTGACGAACTGTTGCTTTTTCTTACCCAGGAATTGAATATCAGCTCTGAATTGTCCGGCAGGATTTTTGTTTTAAGGGATATTAAAGAATATTTGCTAAAGCTCCACAACGAGGGCAACCGTTGCCTGTTGATTATAGATGAGGCCCATAAAATATCCGACGATGTACTGGAGTGCGTCCGGCTTTTAAATAATCTTGAACAAGGCTCTATCAAGCTTATCCAAATACTCCTGATTGGGCAGGAGGAATTTCTCGCTAAATTGTCCCGGCCTGATCTGGAGCCGTTTAAACAGCGCATTGCCTGGTTGGAGTCCATTGGCAAAATGACTCCTTTGCAGACGCATCAATATATTATGTATCGATTAAAAGTCGCGGGGAGTCAGTCAAGAATTTTTACTGACGATGCTATTGAAGCTGTCATAGCTGTTGTTCGAGGCACTCCTCGCTTAGTAAATACGTTTTGCGATAGGGCGCTTCGTGTTAGCTATGAATCCAACAAATCGATAGTTGATATGGATAGTGTGAGACGGGCGGCCGATGAAATAGGGTTAGGGAGCGAAGTTTTTTTATGGCTGACGAATCGCCGCCCGGAAAAAACGGCGCAAAATGACGCGCTGCAAGCTTCGACCTTAAAGCACAACTCCAACCCGGCTGCGTCCGATCCAAGCAGAGAAACCATGCCTGTTAACAAAATCCGGTCGGCGCGTACACACCATGATAGTTCCTCATGGACGTTTCCGATATTGCTTCTTTGTGGCTCTATTTTATTGTTTGCAGCGAGTGTTTGGTTTTATATAGAAAAAACGTGAACGAGAACTCGACTTTATTAATTGGTGTTGTTGAATAAATCGATTTTTGGTTGTGTTCCAGTTTTGTTGATTAAAGAATCGGGGAGCCCCAAACTCAAACTGATTAATAAAAAGGATTCTGTCGCAAATAATTAGATAGATCGTAACATTCCTAATCTTCGGACAAAATTATCCTGCGAATGCCGTGCATTGTTTATACTCCGAAATACTTCTGTCGCCCAATTGCCCCTTTCGGATCCTGTGTGCAGTTTCAATTCCGTCGATCGTTACTTTAGCAATGTGGCCATAACGTCGCGTTTCGGGATATTCCAAAGGAAGGACAAAGAGGGCGGCGAAGCTGCCTAACACCTGCTATCTTTGATTTAGACGACCGTTTTGGCTTTTTAACCGGACATTGAAGTTAAATTCACGAACTTCCGCAACGGGTCGAACTCGGCCCTCGCGAATGATACAGCTCGGCCAACAGCCGACGATAGTAATTGCCAAATGTAGAAGACGGGGCAATTTTGAAAAGAGGACAATCGTAACGCGTCCGGTTGGCCGAGGTATTAGCTCTCTGATCCGGCGTACTTATCGGGACTTCCGCTCAACAGCCTGATTCTATCTGCTGTAGCAGCGGCGGCGCTAGATATATACCGTGTTGCCCGGTAAGTTGTTGCATCTTTTGCCAGGTTTGTTCAGCGCTCAGTAATTTTCGCTTTTCCAGTAAAAACAATAAACCTACCGCGCCGATCACATCAATCGACAGAGAGTGCGCCTTACGCCGGAACACTATGCCTAATCTTAACCCAGGCATAGTAAAACTAAATTGCACGGCATTGTAAGACATATCCTGGTTGCCGCATGAGATTAAAAGCATGGGATTTTGGGAATGCTCGTACAGTCATCAGGGCATGTGAAAGCCCTTTACAACAGCGCCTTAATCTCCGGCACGCAAGATCCGCAGTTGGTTCCGGCTTTCAGGCAACGACCGACTTCCTGATGGGTTTTAAGGCCTTTTTCGCTGATCGCGGCTTTGATGGTAAGTTCTCCAACATTAAAACAAACACAAACGATGGTGCCGGTATCGGCCTCGCCTACCGGCGGACGGCCGGTCAACAGCGCCATGCGCTCCGCTTTGCCTAATGCTGTTTTTGCAAATAGCCCCATCAACCAGTTGCGTTCCGGCAACTGCTCCCTGCATTGCTCTACCTCGGCAACCGCTCCCTGCATTGCTCTCGGCAATTGCTCCATGCATTGCTCTACCTCCTCCATCCGTGGAGTCGTACCTCCTGCATCCTTGCAGTCGTCCTGCATCCTTGCAGTCGTCGGCAACTGCCCAGACCCGGCAGCGATAAACACCACGCTTTCGAGCTGATTGTTCACGATGCGTGCGGCCCTGTAATTGCCAAGGCCGGGGTCCTGATATTCCAGCCATGGCGTTTCAGTGTCGCTGCCGCCAAGCTTATTGCGCAGCCAATCCTGCCAGTTTTCAGGCACAGCTAATCCTGCCAGTTCATAACGGTAAAACTGCTCGCCTTTGATTTTTACCCAATAGTCGGGGTCTCTAATAGTCAGCTCGCTGCGGGACAGGATAAAACCTTGCCAAGCGGACTGATAAGCCTTGATGCGCACCGGCGTGTGCTTGCTTTCCGGTTGTTTAGAGATCGGGTCGACCACGGCATTGACGAGCGCGCCCATGCGTCCTCGACTGGCGTATTGTTCGGTCCAATGCATCGGCACAAAAAGATTGCCCGGAAGCTGGCCGTCGGTAATCTGCACCCGCGCCACCATGGATCCCCAAAAGCTTTCTATCGTGGCCAGACTATTCGTAGCCAAGCCGTAGCGCTCGGCATCCGCCGGGTGCACCTCGACAAAAGGCTCGGGCTTGTGCTGGTTCAACTTCGCCGCAATCGCCGTGCGCGTCATGGTGTGCCACTGGTCGCGCAAGCGGCCGGTATTTAAAATAAGCGGATATTCCTGATCCGGCAGATTGACCGGCCGGAGCGGCCTGACGGCGATAAACTTGGCTTTGCCCGATTCGGTAAAAAACTGCCCGTCCTCAAACATCCGTGCCCTGCCCTGCGGATAGTCTTGATTGACCGGCCACTGGATCGGCTGCAAATGGTTGTAATCATGCCCACTAATGTCCGCAAGCGCCGAGATGTCAAAATCACGCGAGCCGTTATTTTCAAAGCCGGACAGCCGGGCGTGCTCGCGGAAAATCTCCACCGGGCTTTGATAAGCAAAAGCCTGTTCAAAGCCCATGCGCCGCGCTACTTGGGTGACGATCCACCAGTCCGGTTTGGCGTCGCCCGCCGGTTCAAATAGCGCCCGTTGCCTTGAAATGCGCCGCTCGGAATTGGTCACTGTGCCGTCTTTTTCGCTCCAGCCTTGCGCGGGCAACAGCACATGCGCCAGAGCGGTGGTATCGGTATTGGCGATGCAATCGGACACCACTACAAACTTGCAGCTCCGCAAGGCGCGTTTGACTTTGTCGGCATCGGGCAAACTGACCACGGGATTGGTGCCCATGATCCATACGGCTTTGACTTTTCCGCTGTAGATGGCATCAAAAAGTTCAACGGCCGGGTAACCGGGTTGACGGGCAATATTATGGCTGCCCCAGAACCGTGCGACTCGATCGATGTCATCGGGATTGGAAAAATCCATATGCGCGGCCAGTTGATGTGCCAGTCCGCCGACTTCGCGCCCGCCCATCGCATTGGGTTGGCCGGTCAGCGAGAACGGCCCGCATCCGGGTTTGCCTATGCTGCCCATCGCTAAATGGCAGTTGATAATGGCGTTGACCTTGTCGGTGCCGGATGATGACTGGTTGATGCCCTGGCTGTACAAGCTGATGACTTTTTTATGCCCGGAAAACCAGCCATAAAAACGTTGCAGGTCGTTTTTGTTCAGCCGGCAAATAGCGGAAACCCGCTCTATATCGATGCCGGCGAGAGCCAAAGCCGGCTCAAAGCCCTCGGTATGGGCTTTTATATAAGCTGAATCCAGTGCGTTTTGCTCACCCAAAAAATGCAGCAGGCCGTCAAACAACACGGCGTCAGTGCCGCTCGCCAGCGGCAAATGCAAATCGGCGATGTCGCAACTGGCGGTGCGGCGCGGGTCGATCACGACGATTTTTAACTCAGGATTGGCTTCCTTGGCTGCGCGTATCCTTTGAAAAGCGACCGGATGACACCAGGCGGCATTCGAGCCGATCAGCACAATCATTTCGGCCTGTTCAATATCCTCATAACAGCCCGGCACGGTATCGGAACCGAAAGCGCGTTTATGGCCTGCAACCGACGACGACATGCACAAGCGGCTGTTGGTGTCCATGTTGCCGCTGCCGATAAAGCCTTTCATCAGCTTGTTGGCGACGTAATAATCTTCGGTCAGCAATTGCCCGGAGCCGTAAATCGCGACCGCGTTCGCGCCGTACTGTTTAATGAGGGTGCTAAAGGTATCCGCGACCAGATCCAATGCTGGGTTCCAGCCGGTTTCATGCCCGTAGACTTTCGGCTGTAGCAGCCTGCCTTTAAGCTCCACGGTTTCGCCGAGCGCAGAACCTTTGGAGCAAAGCCGCCCGAAGTTAGCCGGATGCGTGGCATCGCCGCTGATTTTAAGGCGATGAAGGGATGCATCGACCTTCGCGCTGATACCGCAGCCTACGCCGCAGTAGGGGCAAGTGGTTTGGATGTTTTTAGTCATTGGGGCTACTCGTGATAAACGTCCAAAGCAAGCTTTGGACTCCAAGAAACACTAATGCCGGAGTTCAAAGCTTGCTTTGAATATAGGTAAGGGGACGTAAGCTTTGTAATGCCAAAAATTATGTGATGCCCGCGTAAGCTTTACCAAAAACCAAAGCCTCTCTGATATTCGAAATATCGCCTTCCTGCTCCAGCAGTTGCTGATACCAGCCGCCATCGGCCGTGTCTCCGTACAGAACAGCGCCGATCAGCCTACCCGCTTTCATGACCAGTTTTTTATAAATGCCTAAAGCGGGATCGGTAAAATAGATGCTTTCGGAATTTTCACCGCCCTGAAAATCGCCGACTGAAAACAGGTTAATGCCGGTTACCTTAAGCTTGGTCGCTGTCGGCAAAGCGACATATTTCGCCGCACCATGAGCGCTCAGATGGTTGGCGCAAACTTTGGCCTGCTCAAACAGCGGGGCAACCAAGCCGAAAGTGGAGCCGCGGTGCTGGATGCACTCACCTACCGCATAAATGCTGGGATCGTAACTTTGCAAGGTATCATTGACGACAATGCCGCGCTGGCAATAAATTCCGGCTTTCTGAGCCAGCGCTATATTGGGCCGCACGCCAATGGCGGAAACAAACAGGTCGCACTCCAGTTGACTACCATCCTCGGCAACCGCTCCCTGCGTTGCTCTACCTCCTGCATCCATGCAGTCGTCGGCAACCGCTCCTGCGTCGCCTAAAGCGCCTACTGTTGGTGCTCTCGATCGCTGTTCCCGACGCGATTCTACCTCCCCCATCCGTGGGGTCGTACCTCCTGCATCCATGCAGTCGTCGAAACTTACCGCTGTAATATGGCCATTTTCATTGCCCAATAATTGCTTGAGTTTGGCGCCCATTTTAAATTTCAGGCCGCGTTGTTCCAGTTCCGTTTGCAGCATTTTTGCTGCGCGCCTGTCCATTTGCCGGTTCATCAAGATGTCATGGTTATGGATAACGGTGACATCCATGCCTCTTAAAGCCAAGCCGCTGGCCGCTTCCAAACCCAACAGTCCGCCACCCAAGACCACAGCCTTGCTATGGCTATGGCTGTAGCTAAGCATTTTGTTGACATCGACAATATCCCGAAAGCTGATCACGCCCTTCAGGTCGTTGCCTGGAACCTGCGGCATGACAGCTTTGGAACCGGTAGCGATTAACAACCGATCATACCTGACCACCGTCCCGTCTTGGGCATAGACATCCTTTTTTTTCCGGTCGATGTACACCACGGTTTTATCCTCACCCGCATGCAGCTTTATGCCATTGTCGATGTACCACTGGCGGTCATTGATAACAATATCTTCAATGGTTTTCTCGCCGCACAGCACAGAGGACAGCATGATACGATTGTAGTTACCGTATGGCTCGGCGCCGAACACGGTAATCTCGTATTTATCCGGCGCGGCCGTTAGCAGTTCTTCGACGGTACGCATGCCTGCCATGCCATTGCCGATCACGACCAAGCGTTGTTTCATCTGGTATCTCCTTATGAAGGCATTAAATCAAGCTGTATGCAATTCCATAAGCAAACGCTATGCCGACTTTGACAGACTGCTTGTCCGCTGTTTGAAGCATAAAAACAGATGCTTTTGCGCACTAAGATGGTGCAAAAATAACTTGCCAATAGTTATAAACGGGCAATAATAGAGCATGGCATCCGATATAAGCCTAACCTTTCGCCAATTCTGAAAGTCGGCCTATAAATTGCTTTGTAATTTGTAATGCCCTACTTTAAATAAACCTAAGCAAGCCATGCATAAACGTATCCTTGACCATCTCAACGCAGCCATCTTGTTATTTGATCACGACCTGACGCTCACTTACCTTAATTCGGCCGGTGAAATTCTGCTTGCCGACAGCTCCCGCCACTTGGTGGGACTCGGCGCTCATGAGCTGTTCAGGTCGTCCGACCCGGCCCTGCTGATGAATTTGCAACAATGCTTAACAATGGCAGAACCTTTGGTGAACCGTGAGCTTACGCTGGACCGCATGACTCACAGCCTGACCATCAACTTTAGCGCAACGCCGCTATTAAAGGATGAACGGGTCAACGAGATTCTGGTCGAGTTGCAGCAGGTCGATAATCATCTGCGCATCTCCAAAGAAGAGCGTCTGTTAACTCAGCAGAACACCGCCCGGTTGCTGGTCAGAGGCTTGGCGCATGAAATCAAAAACCCGCTGGGCGGCCTGCGCGGCGCGGCGCAATTGCTGGATCTGGAATTAACCGACCCGGAACTCAAGGAATACACCCGGATCATCATTGCCGAATCCGACCGCCTGCAAGGCTTGATGGATAAAATGCTGGGGCCCAACAAGCTGCCTAATAAAAAGGCCATCAATATTCACGAAGTGCTGGAGCGGGTCAGGCAGCTGGTTCAAGCCGAATCCAGCCTCGCCGTTCAATCCGACTACGACCCCAGCATTCCTGACATACTGGCCGATAAAGACCAGCTGATCCAGGCTGTTTTGAATATCGCTAAAAACGCCGTGCAGGCGCTGAATGGCGAAGGCGAGATCATTTTTAAAACCCGGATTCACCGACAGGTCACCATCGGCCGCAAGCGTTATAAACTGGCGGTGAAGTGCGACATTATCGATAACGGCCCGGGCATCGACGCCGACATGATGACCCGAATATTCTATCCGATGATTACCGGGCGCGCGGAAGGCGCGGGGCTGGGTTTATCGATAGCCCAAGCCCTGATCAATCAACATAACGGCTTGATTGAATGCTCCAGCGAACCCGGAAACACCGTATTTTCAATCTTCTTACCGATTATTGCGCAGGAGGAACCAGGCAATGACTAAACCCGAAACCGTCTGGGTTATCGACGACGACCAATCCATCCGCTGGGTCGTGGAAAAAGCCCTGAAAAAAGCCGACTTTGTCACCCGCAGTTTTTCCAGTGCGGCCGATTTGCTGAGCGCATTACAAAGCGATCTACCCGATGCGCTGATTACCGATATTCGCATGCCGGGCATGGACGGGCTGGAGCTTTTACAGAAAGTTCAGCTGAGCCATCCTAATTTGCCGGTGATCGTAATGACTGCGCATTCCGACCTGGAAAGCGCGGTGTCGTCATTCCACGGCGGCGCTTTTGAGTACATGCCCAAGCCTTTCGATATTCAGGAAATCGTGGACCTGGCTCATAGAGCCTGTATTCACAGCAGGCAGCAGCAAATGGAAGCGACATCTGATACGCATCAGGCAGAGGAAAACACGCCGGAAATTATCGGCGAAGCACCGGCTATGCAGGAAGTATTTCGAGCCATAGGGCGACTGGCCCGCTCCAACATCACCGTGCTGATCAATGGCGAATCGGGGACCGGCAAGGAATTGGTCGCCAAAGCCCTGCATCGGCACAGTCCCAGAGCGGTCCGCCCGTTCATTGCGCTGAATATGGCCGCCATCCCTAAAGACCTGATGGAATCGGAATTGTTCGGCCATGAGAAAGGCGCATTTACCGGCGCGCAATCGCGCCGCGTTGGGCGCTTCGAACAAGCCAATGGCGGCACCCTGTTTCTTGACGAAATCGGCGACATGCCAGCCGAACTGCAAACCCGCTTATTACGGGTGCTGGCCGACGGCGAGTTCTATCCGGTCGGGTCGCATGCTTCCATCAAAGCCGATGTGCGCATTATTGCCGCCACCCATCAGAATCTTGAAACCTTGGTGGAGCAAGGCCGCTTTCGGGAAGATTTATTTCACCGCTTAAACGTGATCCGCATCCATATCCCGTCCCTGCGTGAGCGCAAACAGGACATTCCGTTGCTGATGCGTCACTTTTTAAATCTGGCGGCGACTGAACTTAATACGGAAATTAAAATCTTAAAACCCGAAGCGGAAGCATTTTTAAGCACTTTGGATTGGCCGGGCAATGTCAGACAACTGGAGAACAGTTGCCGCTGGCTGACCGTGATGGCTTCGGGCCGGGAAATTCACCTGCACGACCTGCCGCCCGAATTGCTGGGAACGGTGTCAGAGAAAAATACTGCGGATACCGGTTGGGAAGCTTTGCTGAGGGACTCGATAGACCAACAACTGCTGCTTGGCAACGAGGCCGAAATCGCCAAACACGTCATTCCTGCGGTTGAAACCATTTTGATTAAAGCGGCGTTAAAATTTACCCGCGGCAAACGCCACGAAGCGGCTATTTTATTAGGCTATGGAAGAAACACCTTAACCCGGAAAATTCAGGAGTTGAACATATAATTGTTCATAGACGCCTTGTCTCTTCATGGAGCAGCCGTTCATCAGCCATTGCAGCATTCCTTTCGTGCTCAGACCGCAGCCAAGGACGGCTATATTAAGAATAACTCACTGAAAAACCGCGACAATATGTCACATTCCATTATCTAAGTACTTTTACTAATATATATACAACTCTTGAGATGCAAATTCCCTCCTTGGAATTCAGAGTTATATCCTTCTCTAATGCGGCCTCACCGGCCGCATTTTTTTTGCCTATAGGAGCAGATATTGGCTCCTCGGCAACTGCTCCCTGCGTTGCCTGCATGGATGCAGGTAAGGGGCGTGAGCAGGAAGCGGAAGCTTTGCCTGCCGTTTATAATGCCCATAAAAGACCGGCATCCACTCTGGCTGGCGTACGCGACAATATGTCACACTCCCTTATATATCATTTAATGCTAATATAGCCGCGCTCTTGAAGTTCATTCCTCCTCGGAATTCAGAGTTTTATATCCTTTTCAATGCGGCCCCCCCCGGCCGCATTTTTTTTGTCTGCACAATTGCCGGGAAGCGAAAGCTTTGCCTATCGATCCAGGCTAATCCGTGAAATACCGCCGCCTGAAATAATACGCCACCTTGACCAATCCGATCAGCACCGGAACCTCCACCAAAGGGCCGATGACTGCCGCAAACGCCTGACCTGATTGCAGTCCGAAAACCGCTACCGCCACCGCGATAGCTAACTCGAAGTTATTGCCGGCCGCAGTAAACGATAGCGTGGCGCTAATGCGATACCCTGCCCCGGCCTTGGCCGACATGTAAAACGTGATCAGGAACATGGCCAGAAAGTAGATGACCAGAGGCACGGCGATGCGCGCCACATCCATTGGCAATTGCACGATATATTCGCCTTTAAGGGAGAACATGACCAGAATTGTGAACAGCAGCGCAATTAGCGTAATGGGGCTGATTTTGGGGATGAAGGTTTGCTCATACCATTGCAATCCCTTGCGCCGCACCAGAAAAAAGCGCGTAAACATGCCGCCGAAAAATGGAATGCCCAGATAAATCAACACGCTTTTAGCGACTTCGAGCATGGTAACCTGAACTTCAAGGCCGGAAGCGATGCCCAGCCAATCCGGCAAGACAGTGACGAAAACATACGCATAAACAGCAAAGAACAACATCTGAAAGATGGAGTTGAACGCGACCAAGCCCGCGCAGTATTCGCTATCGCCATCAGCCAGTTCGTTCCAGACCAGCACCATGGCGATACAGCGAGCCAAACCGATAATAATCAGGCCGACCATGTATTCAGGGTAATCATGCAGAAAGGTAACCGCCAGTATGAACATCAACACTGGGCCGATGATCCAGTTCTGGATCAGGGACAACAGCAGAATTTTGGTGTTTTTAAATACTTTGGGTAGTTCCTCGTAGCGTACCTTGGCCAGCGGCGGATACATCATCAGGATCAGACCGGCGGCAATGGGCAAGGAAGTGGTCCCGACCTGGAACCGGCTCAGCCATTGGGTGAAGCTGGGGATAAAATAGCCCAGCGCTATCCCGCCCGCCATGCTGAGAAATATCCATAAGGTCAGGAACCGTTCAACGAATCCCAATCGCTTTGGCGCGTGTTCAACTTGTATACTCATGATTGCTATTTCCAGTTTCTTAAACAGTTTCCGCGCCGATTTTGTTCAATGCCTCGGTCAACTCCGGCTTGGGCATGGTCTCAATCGGCAATGCCAATAGCTGACGTACCCGCTTCTCCAGAGCCGCATAAGTTGCCTCGAAAGCCGCATCAATGTCTTCCTGACTACCGGTGACATGAGCCGGGTCGGGCAAGCCCCAATGCGCCCGAACCACGCTGTTAAGATAGACGGGGCAAGCCTCCCCGGCCGCACTGTCGCAAACGGTAATGGCGATATCAATGCCTTTGCCTTCGAATTCATCCCAGGATTGGCTGGAAAAACCCTCGGTTGAGATGCCGTGACGCGCTAATGTCGCCAGCGCGTTGGCGTTTACCTTGCCGGTCGGGTGACTGCCGGCGGAAAACGCCTGGAACCGGTCGCCGCCCAGATGATTGATAAGCGCCTCGCCCAACACACTTCGACAAGAATTCCCGGTACACAGAATTAAAACTTTTAGCATGGCTCACTCCTAATATTTATATATTCGAATAAACGAATATTATAGGGCAAAAAAATTCAGCGGCAATATGCCGTCATCTCGGAACGAGCGCCTCGCGCTTTCAGTCGTTCGCTGTCTTTTTGGTGTTTGATATTGGTAGCGAATTGTTTGACGGTAATATCCAGAATTTCAAAAACCCAAGCCGGCAGCTCGGGATTAATCTGATAATACACCCATTGCCCTTCGCGGCTGTCCAGCAACAAGTTGCTTTGCCGCAATTGCGCAAGATGTCGCGAGATTTTAGGCTGCAATAAATCCAGCGCATGCGTTAACTCGCAAACGCAGAGCCGACCTTCTTTATGCAATAAAACCACGCAGCGCAAGCGGGTTTCGTCGGCCAGGCATTTAAATAGGGTGGTTGGCGTAATCATATTGATAATGGTTAGTGAACGGGAGATCTAGCCTAGCTTGAACCCGACAAAAAAGCCGCCCACGCCGCTGACGCCTTTGCTGGTAACCCTGGTCAAACGGTCAACCAGAAACCCCCCGGAACTTTTTGCAGCTTCCGTCGCGGCGCTGGCGGCATATTGCAGTTTTTCATCGGTTATATCGATGATGTCGTAATATTCGGCGACAAACAGCAGCACGATAACCGCTCCTCCCAGAAACAGCGCCGTGCGTAACATTTTTTTGGCGAAATAGCCGACCGCCAGTCCGATAACAAACGGGGCGCCGACATTGCCGATTAAAAAAGTTGAGGAAAAAATGTCGGTAGATGGCGCCGTATCGACTGGATGGGTGTTCATGGTGATGAATTTCCGCTGTTATGGTGATTGAGATAATTTTAGTTAGGCCATACCAAATGTTCTGTGCGTCTACTATAGCCGCATTAACTCTTGCTTGGTGCGATAAACAATCTATCATTTTATCATTAACTCAATCCTGTCAGAAACCAAACCTATACTGGAGAGGCATCTGGCCTGTTAGACTTCAACATCCGTATATATTTAAAACCATATCCATTAAAAAGTTTTTATAGGGTTACAATGCTCAAATTCTTACCGCAAAAGCCCCTAACCAAATCTTAAGTTGGACGAGAGCATTATGTATTCAGTTGAAGTTTTTCCATGGAATAAAAATTTCGAAGTTGGAGTGCCCCTGATTGATGAACAACATCAGAAGTTAGTCGAGCTACTAAACGTTCTGGCCGGCCATTTGGCTTATCAATCCGACGTTCCCACCTTGAATACTGTTTTTAACGATTTGGCGGAATATGCTATTTATCATTTTCAGGCGGAAGAACGTATATGGCATGCATTTTTCCCTGAAGATACCTGGGAAGCCGCCCATAAAGAAGATCATAGAAGGTTCCTGACTACCGTAAACAGAATAATGGCCGGAAAAACCACCAGGCCGTTGGATGAAGTGATTGAGGAAATTCTCACGTTTCTGACGCAATGGCTGGCTTTCCATATTCTGGATACGGACATGCGCATGGCCAAGGTCGTATTGGCGGTGCAGGCAGGAATCCCGTTAGACCAAGCTAAAGAGCAAGCCGATCAGGAAATGAGCGGGGCGATGAGGGTGCTGATAGAAACCATGCTATCCATGTTTGAAGCGCTCTCTTCACGCACCATGCAGCTGGCGAAAGAGGTTGTCGAACGCCAAAGGGCCGAGCAGGCAAGCCAGGACGCTCTGGATCGCCTTCAGAAAATCGCCAGCCAAGTACCGGGACTGGTGTTCCAGTTTCAATTATTTCCCGACGGCAGCGCCTGCATTCCATACGCCAATGAAGCCCTTCGCACTCTCTTCAGGGTTAGCCCGGAGGAAGTCAGCGAAGATGCGACTCAGTTGCTGAGGTTTATGCATCCGGACGATCTGGCAAACTTCAAGACTTCTGTTAAGGTATCGGCGCGGGATTTAACACCATGGCGCCAGGAATATCGCTTGAAGTTTGACGGTGCCCCCGTATGCTGGCTGTTCGGCAATGCACTACCGCAACAGCAGGCGGATGGCTCAGTAATTTGGCACGGTTTCATTACCGACATTACCCGGCACAAGCAGACTGAAGTAGAACTTCGCATCGCTGCCACCGCTTTTGAATTACAGGATGCGATGTTGGTTACCGATGCCAGTAACGTCATCCTCAAAGTCAATCAGGCCTTTACCCGTATCACCGGTTACAGCGCTCAGGAAGTCATTGGTAAAAACCCGAATTTACTCAGCTCCGGACTGCATAACAAAGCTTTTTACGATGCAATGTGGGAGAGCATCACTCGCACCGACGCATGGCAGGGCGAGATATGGAATAAGCGCAAAAATGGCGAGATATTCCCCGAATGGCTTATTATCACTGCCGTGAAGGAGCCTGATGAGAAGAATAAACAGATCAATAATTATGTCGCATCCTTTTCCGATATTTCCTCACGCAAAGCTGCCGAGGAAGAGATCAAACAATTGGCTTTTTATGATCCACTCACCCAAATGCCCAACCGCCGGCTGTTGCATGAGCGGCTTAAACACGACATTGAAATAGATCGACGCGAGAGCAAGCGTATGGCATTACTGATGCTCGATCTTGATCGTTTTAAAGCGGTCAATGACAACTGGGGGCATTTAGCCGGCGACGAGCTGCTACAGCAGGTTGCTATACGCATCGCGGCAAGGTTGCGTGATGTCGACATGGTGGCCCGTCTGGGCGGCGATGAATTTGTGGTGTTATTGGAAGATATTGTGCATCCTGAAGATGCCGCACGCGTCGCGACAGAAATCATTTCTGTTCTCAGCAAACCGTTTCAATTGACCCAATGCAGCGACGTACAGATTGGCGCCAGCATCGGTATCAGCCTGTATCCGGAGCACGGCGCGGACTATGAAATGCTCATGGATCACGCCGATGCAGCACTCTATCAAGCCAAGGGTCAAGGACGCGGCTGCTATGCCTATTTTTCTGAAGACCAGACGCTTGCAGCACGCGAGCGGATGGCATTAGAAACGCGACTGCGCAGAGCGATTGATCAGGCGGAGCTGCGTGTTTTCTACCAACCGCAGGTGGATATTGCCAGCGGACGAATCGTTGGTGCAGAAGCGTTAGTGCGCTGGCAAGACCCGCAGCAAGGATTGCGTCTACCACTTAATTTTATTCCTGTCGCCGAAGAAACGGGGCTGATTTTGGGAATTGGCGCATGGGTGTTGCATGAAACCTGCCGGCAAGGCAGACAATGGCTGGATGCGGGTTTGCCGCCGCTCAGCTTGTCTGTCAACATTTCTGCTCAACAGTTCCAGCGCAGCGATATTAGCGCGTTAGTTGCTACGGCATTGGATGAAACAGGATTTCCAGCCGCATACCTGGAATTGGAAATGACTGAAAACGGCCTGTCGGGAAGTCAGAACAAGGTTATGGCGCTGCTTAACAAACTACATGCTCAGGGGATTCGGCTGGCCATTGACGATTTCGGCACAGGTTTCTCATCGCTGGCTTGTCTAAAGCATTTTCCACTGGATGTGCTAAAAATCGACAAAAGTTTTATCGATGATATTTCTTGCTTGTCAGACGATATGGAAATTGCCGCAACTATTATTGCGATGGGGCATATTCTGGGTTTTAAGGTCTTGGCGGAAGGCGTGGAGACGCCGGAGCAGCTGGCGTTCTTGCAGGAAAAAAGTTGCGATTTGTACCAAGGTTATATCAAAAGCCCGCCGGTGCCGGCCGAAGCGTTTGCTGAGTTGTTACGAGAGCAGAGTCTTAATTAGCTCTGTCCGGAAAAGCCTGTTAGAGCGACAGCAAGAACAGGCTTTTCCGGCAAACGCCACTAAGTTAGATATTTAACTTCAGGCTTGCCTTCCGAGGCAACCAACTCGCCGATAGTAACGGCTTCTTCGCCTAGCTGGGCAAGGGTTTCAAGCGTCACCCGCTCGTCTTCGGGAGCAACACAAACGATCATGCCGATGCCGCAATTAAAGGTAACCAGCATATCTGCCTGAGAGACATTGCCATTCTCCTGCAGCCACTTAAAAATGTCTGGAAACTCCCAGGAAGCCAGATCAATATGAGCATTGGTGTCAGTCGGCAAGACCCGCGGCAAGTTCTCAGTAAGCCCCCCGCCGGTAATATGGGCAAGTGCGTGAACCGGCACTTTGTCCAGCAGCGCCAACAACGATTTAACGTAGATTCGGGTCGGTTCCAGTAAGGCGGCGCCCAAGGTTTTGCCGTTAAAAGTGTCGGTCAGCGCTGCGTTACTGTAGGTAATGATTTTGCGGATTAAGGAATAACCGTTAGAATGCGGACCGGATGATGAAATGCCAATCAGCTTGTCGCCGACTTTGACTTTGCTACCGTCAAGCACTTTGCTTTTTTCCACGATACCGACGCAAAAACCCGCCAGATCATACTCGCCGTCCGCATACATGCCCGGCATTTCTGCCGTTTCGCCGCCGACTAAAGCCGCGCCAGCCAGTTCGCAGCCTTTACCGATGCCGTCTACGACTGCCGCGGCAGTATCGACATCCAGTTTGCCGGTGGCAAAATAATCAAGAAAAAACAAAGGCTCTGCACCTTGAACGATAATATCGTTAACGCACATGGCAACCAGGTCGATACCGATGGTGTCATGAATGTCCAATTCATTGGCCAGCTTTAACTTGGTGCCTACGCCATCGGTACCGGAAACCAGAACCGGCTGCTGATAACGGTCCAACGGCAGCTCAAACATGGAACCGAAACCGCCTAAACCTGCCATGACACCTGCCGTCCTTGTTCTGGCGGCAATTGGCTTGATGCGTTCAACTAAGGCATTACCGGCCTCAATATCAACGCCGGCACTTTTATAATTCATGCCGGACTCTCCTGCCCGGCACCCTGCGGGTAAATGCACATTCGCTCCCGGCGAATTTGTCATGTTTTCTTGATTTTGTTCGCTCAATGTGGTGTTCTCTTGCTAAAATTTAAACTTCCGATATTGTACAAGACATCATCGGTTTTGTCTGAAGGATATGAATGTGTATTTATCGGACGTCCGCGTATGAATGTTGCGGCGAGTTGAATTACTAGAACAATAATTAATGTGGCTCCCTGTTAAATACAGCAGCTTAACCGGAGAACCATCACTGGCAACACAACGCTTTTTTGAGGAGTGCATATGAAAGTAACTAAAATGTTTAGCCCCTTGCTGTTTATTGCTGCGGCATTATTTACCGGCACGGCAACGGCTTATGATCCCGGTAAAACAGATGAAATTTGCAAGAAGCCCCAATTCAGGGATTTCAGCCTGCCTGTCTATAAAGAACCCGAGAAAACCGAGGTTCCGCCTGAATCCACATTTACTTTCATGGTCTCGCCTTGGGCCAAACCAGACACTATCAAATTAACCGCTAAAAATAAGAACCTCGAGTATACCGTTGAAAGCAACAGCAGTTTTCATCGGGTTAAAGCCAAGTTGCCTGCGGATTTCAATGGCCAATTTGTCAGGATTAATGCCAAAGCCACTGCGGAATTAGGCTGTTTCGACCAGAACGGATGGTTAATTAAAGTAGCCGATAAATAATGGAGGCGAAAGGCAAAGGACAAAAGACGAAAAAAACTCCGCTACACAGGAGCAAATAAACCGCAAGCCAACATAGGGCCGCTCTTCGCCTTTAGCCTGTGCTTAATAAAGCACCTTGTCGCTTTTTTCAGCCCAGATATTGAAAGGCTGCATCGCATTCGGCAGGTTTAAATGCAGCATGGCAATACTGCGCTCATGCGGCAAAACGGAAATCTCATCATAAATGAAGCTGTCGTCAAAGTTGGCGGCAGCGGCGTCATGCCGGCTACAGGCAAAATAGACTCTTTCCAGCCTCGCCCAGTAGATGGCCCCTAAACACATAGGGCAGGGTTCACAGCTGGAGTAGAGAATGCAGCCGCGCAACTGGAAATCTTGCAGTTTCTGACAGGCCAAGCGTATAGCCATCACTTCCGCATGAGCAGTAGGGTCAATAATGCTGGTGACCTTGTTACCGCTGGCGGTAAGCACTTGGTTATCCTTTACGATGATCGCCCCGTAAGGGCCGCCCTGCCCTGACCGGGCATTCTCCACAGCCAGGTCGATGGCTTGCTGCAAAAACTCGGCATGCATCTATAAACCCAACGGGTTGTTTGGATCGACGCCGTCCATAAAAGGCAGTCCCCGCTCCTGGTGGGTCAGTTGATAGATTTTTCCCAGCCAGTTGTTGAATACCGCTTTTGCCGTATCGCTCCAGGTATTATCGATATGTTCAAGCACCTTATCTTCAGGAAATTCCACCAACCTCTGCCCGCTCTGTCTGGCTAATCTAACCTGCTGCTCGTAATCGGTGAAAATCTGCTGGACGACATCATTAAAATAATTTTCGGGAAACGGCGGATAGTCATCCCGTTCGCCGCGATAAAAACGCAAGACTTCCCGCTTGTATTCTTTTAGCAGGCTGATGTCATCATATTCAGGATGCCCCTGAAAAAACACAATGCGAAACCCATCCGGGCTGACTGCAAGATGCACGCCGGCCTCTTTGCTGACGGCCAGGGCTTTAATCCCGTGCTGTTCCATATCGCTTTGGAATATTTCATTAAACCGGGAATGAGGCACATCGAAACGAGTGTTGATTTCTGCGACCAGAGGATGCGTGCGGTTGGTTAGCTTGTGCGAAAACACGCCCCAGCGTTTGGCCGGCAAGCGGGTGCGTTCAATGCCGTAGCAATACTGAATGACCGCATGGGTGGCAAGGCACGAGCAAAGTATTGACGTGACGTTTTCTTTGGCCCAGAAAAAAACCTCAGCCAACGGTTGCCAAAAATCCTCTTCGTTCAAGTGGGGATGAGTAACATTGGCGCCGCTGATAATCAGCGCATCCAGTCCATCCCGCTTGATTTTCTCAAAGGGTTCGTAATATTTGGCAATATGAGCTTGTGCTTCCGGGCTTCGTTTCAGTCCTTCAATGGTAAAAGGATGCACATGAAATTGAACAATTTGATTGCAGGCTCCCACCAATCGGAAAAACTGTCTTTCTGTCGCTTCCAATGCCGCATCAGGCATCATATTGAGCAGACCGATGTGCATTTCCCGTATATCCTGATTACTGGCGCGATCAGGGTCTAATATTTCCTCACCTTCCTCACGAAGCCGCTGGAAAGTGGGTAAATTAGTATGAGCAACTAAGGGCATAACCGGACTCCGTTCGAATTATTGCTGAGAGCCAAGCGCATCAGCGATAAGCCGGATAAAGTCATCCTCGCATTTAACAGTAGCCACATCATTTGCATCAACCGTATAGCCATATTGATCGGCAATCGCTTGGTAACGAGGTAAACGTGATTTGAATAGCTTGGGAAAAACCCAAGAGACAAAATCATCCGGTTGTATCGCATCAGGAGAGGAGTAATTTCTAAGCTGCACAAATTCAGCCAGTTTTTCATCAAGAAATGCTTCCCGATAATACAGCGGCTTGGGATCGGATTCCGCTCGTTCAATAATAGTTTGCTCCAACTCCGGGGGAATTTTAATGTAAATAATCAGCGTGTTCTGCGCCAACGTTTCCAATACCTCGGGGCAATCCAGTTCGCAAACGCTACCACCCGCATCATTGACAAAATGCTGGTAGCCATAAATGTCTACCGCTTTATCAATAAACTCCGGCACATCATTCATTGCAGCAATTTCAGCCTGATGATGAAGCTTCTGGCGGCGTTTGAATTCCTGCAATGACAATCCACCCAGCTCAGGATTGCCGAGCTTGCCAAGGAAGCTGGAAACCGGAGCCAGGTTATCGACGGTTATTTTATTGCTGATATGGATGGAATCAGAAAGCAACAATTCGCGAAGAAAAGGTACGCGCATGGCCTGGCGTTTAATATTGTCCAGGATAGGCTCTTCCAGATATTTTGTGCCTATCCGGTAGTCGCCGGAATAATGAAACCACTTGGCTTTAGGCAATTTATTGGCCAGTGTGGTTTTACCTGCGCCGGACATTGCCAGCAGGGTAATACGCTTTGTTTTCCAGTCCAGGAATTCCTGAGGACTCATTTTCATGTAATGTTCTTCCTAATTAATCCAGATAATCTTCGATGTCCATGTCTTCAGGATTGGGCCGATGTTCGTCGGGATCGGTATAGCCCAGATCGTCGCTTTCAAGGTCGTCAAAAGGCGCGCTCCAGTCTTCCGGGTCCTCGATATAATCGAAAGTCGAGTTATACCAGCTGTCATGATCGTATTCGCCAATATCGCCGTTTAGGTACTGGACTTCAATGGAGTCATCGCCCTCTTCAACGGCGATAACTTTAAATTTCAGGTTGTTTTCTACGTCCTTGTACCAACTGCCGATGATAGGGTCTGCTATGGTTGTCATGATTATTCCTCAATACTTAACTAGGATGTTGGGGTAGAAAATGTCTAAAGATATTACTAACAATGACACAGAAAATACAAAGGTATTTTTATAGGGATTGGATAAATTCAGTTTTTGACTTTTTCGCTTGATATCAGCATTAAAGCCTGCTACAGCGAGGCCGGTTAGCACTCATCCGGGCGTCATATTTATAAAGGAAGCCACGCTTTCATGCAAGATTTCAACACCCTTGATTGCAAAAATAATAGGACGGCCCTTTACCCTGCCAAACGCATTTATTCACCGAAGCCCATAATCCACTACCAATCCTGTAAATACAGCTACACCAAACCAGTTATTGTTTAAGAACGCCTTAAAACACAGAGCCTTTTCCCGGTGAAAAATCAATTTTTGCTGGTAAGCCGACAAGCCGGCCGCAATTAAAATGCCGCTATAATAAGGCCAACCGGCATGCGCCATTTGCCCCACTATAATCAGCAACCCGAGTATGACGAGCTGCAACCCGGCCATAATCTGACGCTCGTAAGCGCCGAACAGGATTGCGGTCGATTTAACGCCTATTTTCAAATCATCATCTTTATCAACCATCGCATACATGGTGTCATAAACCAGCGCCCACAATACGACCGCCAAATACATCACCCACGCCACGGGCGGAATGCTGTTTAGCTGCGCGGAAAAGGCCATCGGCACCGCCCAGCCAAAAGCGATGCCTAAATAGGCTTGGGGCAGATGGGTGTAGCGCTTCATGAACGGATAGCTGGCGGCCAAAAATGCACCGATAAACGACAGCATGATAGTGTAGATATTCAGCAATAACACTAGCCCGAAAGCGCACAGGCACAGCACGACAAAAACTATCAATGCTTCCTTGGGACTTACCTTGCCGGCAGCGATAGGCCGCAGCTTGGTGCGCTCCACATGCGGGTCGAAGTCACGGTCGGCATAATCATTAATCACGCAGCCCGCGGCCCGCATCAACACGACGCCCAGAAAAAACACGGTCAATACCAGCAAATCGGGCTTGCCGCCACCGGCGACCCACAATGCCCATAATGCCGGCCACAATAAAATCAGAATGCCGATAGGCTTATCAAATCGCGCTAATAACCAATACTGCCTGATTCGGTCTATTGCTTTGTCCATCATCGTTATCGCCTATTCCAAAGCGTGAATTTTGTTAAAAATGCTATTATAGCTTTTTTATTTTACGGAGCGGGCTAACCATGACTGTAAAAATCTATCACAATCCGCGTTGCGGCAAATCGCGCCAAACCTTGCAGTTATTGAAAGATCAAGGCATTGAACCGGAGGTTATCGAGTATTTGAAAACGCCGCCGAGCGCACAAGAACTCGATGATATTCTGCAAAAGCTGGATATGGAGCCGCGCGAATTAATGCGTAAAAAAGAGACCGAATATAAGGCCAACGGTTTGGACGATGCGTCACTGGACCGGCAAGCCTTGATTCAAGCCATGGTCAACAATCCCATTTTAATTGAGCGGCCTGTCGTTATCGCGGGCGGCAAGGCGGCGGTTGGCCGTCCGCCGGAAGCTGTACTCTCCATCCTGTAATAACTCAATTTATGGCAAAAATCCTGATCCTGTATTTCTCCCGTAATGGCGCCACCGCCGAGATGGCTAATCATATCGCCCGAGGTGTCGAGTCGGTTGACGGCGCGGAAGCGTTGCTCAGAACCGTGCCCAATGTTTCAACTGTCTGCGAGAAAACTGCTGAAAGCATTCCTGCCCACGGTGCGATCTATGCCACTATTGATGATTTAAAATCCTGCGACGGCTTGGCGCTGGGCAGCCCGACTCATTTCGGCAATATGGCCGCGCCGCTGAAATACTTTATCGACAGCACCACCGAAATCTGGTTTTCAGGCGCATTATCCGGCAAACCGGCCGGTGTCTTCACCTCAACCGGGAGCATGCATGGCGGCCAGGAAAGCACGTTGTTATCGATGATGTTGCCGCTTTTGCACCACGGCATGTTGATACTCGGCCTGCCCAGCACCGAACATGCGTTGCGCGAAACTACGTCGGGCGGCACGCCTTACGGCCCCAGCCACTTATCGGCAAGCCACGCGGGAGTAAGCGATCATGAAAAAACTTTATGCAAAGCGCTGGGTGTACGCTTGGCTAAAACTGCGCTTCAATTGAAACAGACAGCATGAACATAAAACCGATTTATTGCTACATCATGGCCCTGGCCGGTTTTTTCGGGCTGTTCGCTCTGTTGATGCTTTGGAATACCGTGCTCGCGCCATCCACTCGTTTTCCGGTGGCGCTGGTTTTACTGTTCGCTGTTACACCGCTGCTACTGCCGATGCGCGGTTTGCTGGAGCGCAAACCTAAAAGCTGCGCCTGGGCAGCCTATATCAGCCTGATCTATTTTCTCCACGGCACTGCCGAAGCTTACGTCAACGCCGATGAACGGCTGTATGCCTCTCTTGAAATCCTGCTAAGCCTGATGCTGTTTTTCGGCTCCGCGTTTTATATCCGCCTGACGGGAAAACAGAACTGACAATGGCAGAGCAACTCCCATTACATTTTGAGTTCAGGGTCAATCAAACCTTTAACGATTTTTTTCCCGGCGCCAATCAGGAAATTGTCACTCACCTGCAACAATGTATTGCAGGCTTGGGCGAACAGCTAATCTTCCTGTGGGGCAAACCGGGCCAAGGCAAAACCCATCTGCTGCAAGCCTGTTGCCATCAGGCACAGCATCAAAACCTCAGCTCGTTCTATTTTGATTTAGCGAATGGTGCGCTGCCTGATTCTTCCATATTGAACGGGCTTGATGAGTATGATGTGGTCTGTTTTGACAACATCGAGCGCATCGCCGGCAACAGAGCTTGGGAGTTGGCTTTTTTTAATTTTTTCAATCAGCATCGTGAGCACGGCCACAAGCTGATCGTGTCTGCATCTTCTGCACCCAATGATATGGGCGTTCAATTACCCGACCTTAGAACCCGCCTTAACTGGGGACTGACCTTAAAAATACAGCCTTTAACCGAGGCTGACTGCATCTCGGCATTGATCTTTAAAGCCGATCAAATGGGTTTTGAAATCGCCCCGCAGACAGGGCGCTTCCTGCTAACGCATTACAACAGGGATTTGGCCTCTTTATGGAACTTACTGGAAAAATTGGATAAAGCCTCGCTGGCCGCTAAACGTAAATTGACCATCCCTTTTTTAAAGAAAATTTTGGATGAGGAAAGCGATGGCTAGCACGGTGCTTGTCATTGGCGCGGGAGCTGTCGGCGCATTTTACGGCTCGCTTCTGGCACAGGCTGGTGCCGAGGTATCGGTGGTTTGCCGCTCCGATTATGATCGGGTCAAGCAACAAGGCTTTGTCATCGACAGCCATCCTTTAGGCCGTTGGAGCTTTACTCCGGCGCAGGTTCTAAAAAATATTGCCGATTTTAAAGGCGATCCAGACTATATCTTGCTCTGCACCAAGGTCATTCCGGCACTGGATCGGGCCGCCCTGATACGCCCTGCTGTCGGTCGAAATACTTCTATAGTCTTTATCCAGAATGGCGTAGAAATCGAGCAGGAAATGCTCGACGCTTTCCCCAACAATGAAGTTGTCAGCGGACTGGCGTTTATTTGCTGCAACCGGGTGAGCCCCGGGGAGATATTGCATCTGGCTTATGGCCGTTTGGCCTTGGGCAATCTGCCAAACGGCGTCAGCGATAAAACCGCGCAGCTTTGCACACTTTTTAATCAATCCGGCATTGACTGCGGAACAGTGGACAACATCATTGCCGGGCGCTGGCAAAAATGCGTCTGGAATGCGCCGTTTAATCCGCTCTCGGTGTTATCCGGCGGCTTGCCGACGCTGGACATTCTGCAAACTCAAGAGTCTTTTGTCCGCAGCATCATGCAGGAGATTTGCGACATTGCGGCGGCTTCAGGTCATCCGTTGTCAGAGGATATTGTCGATATTAACATCGAACACACCTACGCAATGCCGCCTTATAAAACCAGCATGCTGCTGGATTATGAATGCGGCCAACCGATGGAGACCGAAGCCATACTGGGCAACGCCCTTCGCGCCGCTCAGCGGCTAAACGTAGCGGCACCTCATCTGGAATCGGTATATTCGCTGATGAAGCTCCGGGAATTGAAGCTGGGTTATTTGCCGTAAAAAACGTAATCTGCGGTATAGGGCACGCGTTTTTCACCGCCTGGATGATTGGCGTCGCATCCCGACGAAGGTGGCAAACCGCCGTGCGTATTGATCCGGTTAATGAAGCTGACATTCGAAAACAAGCCGTCGCCTTTGTGGGAAACCACCTCAACCAGTAACCAGGAAATAGACGAGCCAGGAGCCATATCGATTTTCTTGAGCACTTTTCCGACCACTTGGCTGGCCTCTTTATATTCCCATAAAGGCCCCGCCGTATGATTGCCGACTATATTACCTTGGTCATCGAACAACTTGGCATCCGGCGCTAGGGTTTGCCATGAATACTCGCCGTTATTGACTGTGCATTGGTAAATCTGATCACCTTTTGCATGTACGGTCAAAACAGGGCTATAGCCTGCCGGCGCTTTAATTTGCTCGGGTATTGAGACTCCCGCATAAGCCGCACCTTGCAGCATGGTCCATAAAATCAATGTCTTTTTAATCATAGCGCTTACCATGGCATTGGCGTTCCGTCATACTTGATAAAATTGCCGGATTGGTTCAAAGAAAAGCTCTCTATCAAGCCACGCATGCCGGTGATGCTTTGCTCGACAGTAATCAACGCATTCGGCCCGCCCATATCGGTCTTGACCCAGCCGGGGTGAAAAATAAGCACGCCGACAGATTGATCTTTAAGCTCTATAGACAGGCTCTTCATTGCCGCGTTCAACGCCGCCTTGCTGGAACGGTAAAAGATACTGCCGCCGCTGTCGTTATCCGCAATACTGCCCATCAGACTGCTGATATTAACAATCAGCTTTTTATCGCTTTTTTTAATTTGCGGCAAAAACGCTTCGGCCATTTTGACCGGTGCCTCGGTATTGGTTAACAGTGACTCAGTCCATGCCTGATAATCCAAATGGCCGAAACCGTTATTTGTATCATCAGTATAAATACCGGCATTATTAATCAAAACATCAATCGCCAGATCCGCTAATTTTTCAGATAACGCATCAACCTGCTTAAACTTTGAAACATCCAGAGCTTCCAACTGGACATTAGAGTGATGATTAGCAAGGTTATTTAAATCAAACGCATCGTCCGGGTTACGGGCACAAGCGATAACGTGCCAGCCTTGCTCGGCATATTGGCGGCAAAACTCCAGGCCCAGGCCACGATTGGCGCCGGTAATTAAAACTGTAGCCATGTTTATTTCTCCCATAAAAAAACCTCCTGGATCGGCAGACGCAGGAGGTTTCTTATACTACTTAAAAACTGATGTTGCGCAATAGGTAAAAAACCTCACCGCGAAGGAAAACAAACCTGGTTCTTCGCAGCTACGATAACCTATGCAATATTGGTTAAAAAATTAAGCTGAAAAGTTTTTTGCAGCAAAATCCCAGTTAACCAATTTCCAGAATGCTTCCAGGTAAGTTGGACGTGCATTGCGGTAGTCGATGTAATAAGCGTGTTCCCAAACGTCGCAAGTCAACAAGGGTTTTTGACCGGCTGTTAAAGGGCAACCAGCGTTACTGGTGCTGACAAGCGCCAAGCTGCCATCGGCATTTTGCACTAACCAAGCCCAGCCTGAACCAAAAGTAGTAACCGCACATTTGGTAAATTCTTCTTTAAACTTTGCAAATGAACCAAAAGTTGAGTTGATTGCATCGGCTAAAGCGCCGGTAGGCTCGCCACCCGCATTTGGAGCAATGCTGTTCCAGTAAAAAGTATGGTTCCAGACTTGCGCCGCGTTATTAAAAACGCCGCCGGAAGATTTCATGATAATTTCTTCCAGGGATAAACTTTCAAACTCAGTTCCTGGAATCAGATTATTCAGGTTTGTTACATAAGTTTGATGATGCTTACCATAATGATATTCTAAAGTTTCTTCAGAAATATGAGGCGCCAATGCATTTTTAGCATAAGGTAAGGCAGGAAGTTCAAAAGCCATGGGATTCTCCTAAGTTAAAGTTATAGTCAGGTACTCTGTGCAGTCAGCCGGCAGCAAAATAAATACCAAGTGTTTTAATAAACATTTACTTTAGCATTGCTTGCCGATTAAATAAAGTTATTAGCACAAGCAGGAAGAATGCAATCGGTAAAACCGCTTAGCGGGCTCCCATACTAATGCCAGTTTTTGGCATTAGTAGATGCTATTACTGATATATCGAAAAAGCTACGGTCCTTTATACTCCATTTAAATAACACCTTCCAAATCCCATAGGCTTTATACTGTTATTCACAAACTGCTAACAACTGAAAAAATCAGTAATCACTTACGGAAGTCCGCAATGATCAGACTGACCTACGCAAGCACTGCAATAGCCGACTTTAGCCCGGAAAAGCTGTTATCCTTACTAGATACCTGCCGGACAAATAATAGCGCCAGAAATATAACTGGAATATTGATTTATAGTCACGGCACTTTTTTTCAGGTATTGGAAGGCGACGAGGCTCCCGTTAACGCCACTTTTGAAGTCATAAAAAAAGACAAGCGCCACAAGGATGTGATCTTACTTGAAAAAGTGCCGATAACAGAGCGGCTATTTCCTTACTGGAGCATGGGCTTTGAGAAGCTGGAAGCCAAAGATTTCAGTGGCATGGAAGACTTTGATAACTTCCTTGAACAGGATCTGACACCGGCAGGTTTTGCTACTCATAAGCACGTACTCGGCCCATTGCTGGCTCACCTGCATAGCAAGCTGGTAAAACAAGTCACTTTAGAAAGCGCCGAACAGCCGCCTGCGCTACACGAAGAACTGCCTGTACAGCACGAAGATCCTTTTATACAACTTTCACACCGAACCATACGTTTGGGACTGAAGTTCTTGGCTCTGCTGATGGTGAGTGTTATTTTGTTCGGCATCATTGATGTCGTTTATGTGATTTTTGAAAAACTCACCCAGCCGCCCTTTATGCTGCTGACTATTAACGACATGCTGGAAACGTTCGGGGCTTTTCTGGCCGTGCTGATCGCCGTTGAAATTTTTCTGAACATTACCGCCTATATCAGAAGCGATGTGATCCCAGTAAACCTGGTTGTGGCTACTGCGTTAATGGCGATTTGCAGAAAGATCATTGTCTTTGACTACAAGGGCTTATCATCGGAATATGTGAGCGCATCGGCAATGGTTGTGATAGCGCTGGGTATTACTTATTGGCTAATCCAAAATAAGGAATAAGAGTTGGTTAGCCATGCAATATCTTCAAGCTTGGGTATCTGCTCCAGAAAACTCAGCATATTCGGTAAGAAAGGCCCTGCCCATTATCCGATATTAATGCTTTGTGCTGTTGTGTATCGTTTCCGGCATCTTGCCTTGTTCTTCTGCCAAAGTTATCGTTTGTCGGTCATCTAAAACTTTTATTTTATTTAATTGACGGTTTTTAATCCAAACTAAAATGCGAAAGCCCAGCAAAAAGAAAGCGATTATTGAATAAAAAAATGGTTCGGCCAGATTGCCTTTGAGCTGCCAGAAATAATGCATAACCGCTGCAATTGCCGCAATATAAATAAGCCGATGAAGTCTTTTCCAGTTTTTACCCATGAGCTTTTTAGCCCATTTGGACGAAGTAAGCGCTAATAATAAAACAATAATATAAGCCAACAGCCCGACCCAAATATAAGGGCTTTCAATGATATCAATACTGATCATTTGCCATACCAGACCATGATCTATCATCAAATAAGCAAGCACATGCAAGGTGCCATAAAAAAAAGCGTATAGCCCCAGAATTTGCCGGTAATCCGATAGGCCGCGCCACTTGGTAATGATTTGTACAGGCGTAACAGCGAGTGTCAAACAGAGAAAGCGTAGTGACCAATCGCCAAGGCGGGTATGCAGCGCTTGAATCCGGTTTGCTCCCAGATTATCGAACGCAATGTCAATCAACAACAAAAATAAAGGTATCAGGCAAACTGCTATAGCCTTTGTCCTCAAGTTATTAATTTGCAGATTCATCAGAAAAAATGCCGTAAGTCCATACCGCTATAAAGCGAAGCGACCTGCTCGCCATAGCCGTTAAATAATTCAGTTCTTCGACGCGGGGTAAAAAAACTGCTGCCTAATTGGCGTTCGCTGTTTTGACTCCAGCGAGGATGAGCGACAGCCGGGTTTACATTGGAGTAGAAGCCATATTCACTGGGTGCGAACTGGCTCCAGGATGTGATCGGAGGTTTTTTTAACAACTCGATTTTCACAATCGCTTTAATGCTCTTAAAGCCGTATTTCCAGGGCACAACCAGGCGTAGCGGCGCTCCGTTTTGCTTGGGAAGAATATCGCCGTACATACCAACGGCCAAAATTGTCAACGGATGCATGGCTTCATCAATACGCAAGCCTTCGACATAAGGCCATTCCAGCATCGCATTACTACGTTGTCTGGGCATTATTTCCGGCTGATGAACTGCGGTAAATTTCACAAAACGGGCAGTTGATAACGGTTTAACCGCTTTTAATAGCTTAGCTAGCGAAAAACCAACCCAGGGCACAACCATGGACCAGCCTTCGACGCAACGAAAACGGTAAACATGCTCCTGAAGTGTCTGCTGGCGCAAGATATCTTCCAGATAATAATTACCCGGTTCTTCGACCTCGCCACTGATCTCAACAGACCATGAGTCGGTACGCAGATTTTGCGCTAGCTTTGCCGGGTCTTGTTTATTTAATGCAAACTCATAATAGTTTGTGTAATTTTTGACGCTTTCAGCCGGCGTAGGAATTAGAAGATCATCGGAAAAATCGCCTTTGGGCAAATTGGCCCAAACCGAATTATTGTCCTCAGCCCATGTTGGCGAAATGTCCACTACTGCTGCGGCCATCGTCGCCAGCGCGGCCTTAATGATGTTTCGCCGCTCCTTAAAGATTAAAGGATCGGTTATCTCACTTGCAGGAATCTCTTTGTTTGACTTAATTATCACTAAAGTCACCTACTGATTAGTCAATACGATCAACTAATATAAATTATTTGCTTTTTTTGCCTTTGGGAATCCAGCTCAACAATTTCCGAATTTTAAGCTCCGTAATAAATGCCAACGAAAACAGCTGTATAAAATTTTCAGCTTCAATTAAATCCAGACCAATATCCGCAGGAACCAACTCTTTTCGAGTTCGGAAAATCCGGTCCCAGAGTGACAGAACAATCCCATAGTTACTATCGTGCTCTTTCCGTAATTTGGAATGATGGGCACGGTGCAATGATGGGGTAATGATGACATGCGAAATTGCCTCTTCATACGGAACGCGAAGGTTGGCGTGATGAAAAAAAATGAAAAATAACTCGATAATCTCAATGGAAAGCACCAGATACGCATTCACGCCGATGACGACCACAAGTATCGACTTATAAACGATTTCCAACAACAAATCGAAAACGTGAAAGCGAAAACCCGTAGAAACATTAAAACTTTTGTCGCTGTGATGTATTTTATGAAACCGCCATAAAAACTCGGACTTATGACTCGCAACATGCCAGATGTAAATGGCCAGATCAAACAGAATGAAAGCCAGCAGCCATTTAACCGGACCACTTTCTAAATTGCTTAACAGCCCGTAGGATGCAAACTGCTGCGCGACAAGAAATAGTGATGACGCCCTCAACGCCGTCAGAATCACGTTGTTGACTAAAAATGCCGTGGTATTGGTTACAAACGATTCCTTATTAATTTTTTGAGGAAAAGCCCGATAAGGTCTGAGCTTTTCGATGACCAACAAGAAAAGAAAAGCCACTATAGCGAGGCTGAATAGTTCCTCATTAAAAAGCAAGTCACTGTCGGCGCTTTTTATGTCATTCATAAGTTTACCTTTACTTTTAAATAGCAGGGCTATTTGCTCGGCATGGCGTTCAATAAATCGTTCAGTTCCTTGATTTCATTGTTGGCATTAACCTGGTCGGTTATATCATGCTGCACGCCAAGATAATATATAACTCGCTTTTTTTTATCAAACAAGGGCGTTATTTTCAGCTGGTTGTAGAACAAGGTACCGTCTTTTTTGTAATTACGTAATGTCACTTCAATGGACTGATTATTTTTCATTGCATTACTAATTTGGAATCGCCCAGCTTGATCCCTATCGTCACCTTGAAGAAAACGGCAATTGCGACCGATGATCTCTGCCTGACTGTACCCTGTCAGACGCTCAAAAGCTTTATTGACGTAAACAATCGGAGCATCCTCTAAATCCGGATCAGCTAAAGTTACACCATTAACACATTCATCTAAGATAGCGGAAAGCACTTGTGGAATAAGGCCGTTATCTTTTTCTACGATAAAAGACATGATTAACTCCAATCTTTCTAATAATTTACAAATCCGCAAAATTAAGCGCTTTCAAGGGCGATCAAATTTTTGATGTTTTCTACGGTATTTTCTGCGCCATCTTCAATAGCAGAACGTATAAGCTTCTCAAAAGGGCGCATAAAAACTTCTAGCTCTAATAATTCAAAGCGAAAAGTCAAACGAGTCGGTTGTTTTTGTTCGTTGCTTTCTAATAAATAAATGTGCTTATAGGGTTCAGTCAAACCTTTGAAAGTCAGTTTTACTACGGGCTGATAGTCCGTAATTTCAAAAATTGATTCGACTTCTTCGCCGTTGTCTTTACGCTTTTGCTTGGCCTTGGCGCCGATAAAAACTTCTTTTCCGTCCAAAGGTTCAAATTCAACAACGCCTACCGACCATTTAGGGTAGTTATCAAAGAAATGTTCGCCAATGTAAGAAAAAACATCATTAATCGGTTTATTGATCTCAATGCTTGCCTCGCCGGCAATCGGTTTGGATAAATCAAATGGCAACTTAATTTGCATCGTAAAAACCATCCCTTGCTGAGCGTATCACTCAACGTTATTGTCAGTGTATTTTAATTTGCCTGCTTGCAGACCTTATACACTCTTTTAAACAACTAAGACAACAGTGCCTTTGATACACATCAAATCAGCCCTATCCATTTTTTCATCAACCAATTTCGATCTTCAATCCAAAAACCATCGCTCCGGTCAATTACCCGACGCTGTCTCCTGTGCTACGTAGATATCCAACTGACTCAATCACCCTGCTGTGTGCGTTCGCAAAGGCAGTTAATAATTCAGGCCCATATTCCGTTTGCTTATGAAGCGCCTGCGCCAATGCGTCTATGCATACGCTTAATTCCGACATGGCAAGATTGACCGCCACACCTTTCATCATATGGAGAAGCTTTAAAGCCGAATCAACGTCATCTGCTTGCAAAAAAGCATTCAAGCGGGTCTGCGCATCGCTAAAGCTTTCGTAAAATTTCAACAGCAAGTCATGTAGCAACTGCACATTTCCAACGACATTTTTTAAACTCTGCTCTATATCAATACCGGGCAATAATTCCGGCAGTAATGCTTCTTTTTGTTGGGCTGTCTCAATCACACAAGAATCCGGTGTTTGCCGCAGCTCCGGATTGATCAATTCAATCAAGATTTCCAATAATTCATCAACATCTATAGGTTTGGTTACATACCCGTTCATACCTGCATGCAGACACTTTTCTCTCGCATCTTTCATGGCATGGGCCGTCATCGCAATAATCGGCAAATCATCAAATTGCGTTTCAGAACGTACGATTCGGGTTGCCTCATAGCCATCCATAACCGGCATTTCCAAGTCCATTAATACTGCATCAAAATAGCCTGCCCGTATTTTTTGTACGGCATCCCGTCCATCGGTGACAATGCTAACCTCAAAACCTTCCTGCTCCAGCGTTTCTTTCGCAATCTGCTGGTTAATATGATTATCTTCTACCAACAAGAGTTTTGCGCCTCTAATCTGATGGAGCTTTTCGTTTCCTGTACTTATATGACGGAGTTGCACGGCCGGGTATTCGTTAAAACTATTTTGATTAAACGCTTCAACAACCGCACTAAACAGCGCCGACGAATGCACTGGTTTAATAAGAAAACCATCCAGATTAAGGTCGATTGTCCGCTGTACAACACCCTCCCGGCTATGCGATGTGACCATGATAATGTGAGGAATACAGACGATTTTAAGGTTGTTTTTAATATGCCGCGCAACCGAAATACCATCCATTTTAGGTAAATTCCAGTCTATGAGCACAAGCCGATAAGGATCTTCGTCGTAAGCATTTTCCAACACTTGAATAGCTTGCTCACCGGTGCTGACAGGCAGAACTTGAAAAAACAGCGTTTCCAAATGCAAACATAAGGCATTCCTTGATTCCTCATTGCTATCCACCACTAATGCTTTTATGCCTCGAAAAGCATCGCGCGATGTCGCTAATTTTTGATTTAATTCATTCACTTGCCTAAAGATGGCGTTAAAAGTAAAAGTACTGCCCTTTCCTATTTCACTTTTTACCTTAATACCCCCCCCCATCATACTCACTATTCGCTTGCAAATAGCCAGCCCCAAGCCTGTTCCGCCGTATTTACGGGTGGTAGATTTATCGGCTTGACTAAAAGACTGAAATAACCCGCCTATTTGTTCTGCAGTCAAGCCTATGCCGGTATCCTTAACAGAAAACTCAAGCATGATTTGATCGGCTTTTTTTGCTCGCTCACTGCCTTCGTCTAACGCGATTTTAATGACGATATCACCGCCGGGGCCGGTAAATTTTACTGCGTTACTGACAAGATTAATCAATACTTGCCCCAGCCTGAGCGGATCGCCTACCAACTCCAAAGGCACGTCGTCGGTAATGAAACGCATCTGTAAGCCTTTTTCTTCCGCTTTGTCACTCATCAGACAAAAAAGATCATTCAGCACGTCATCCAAGTTAAATGGAATAGCTTCCAGCTCCAATTTTCCGGCTTCAATTTTGGAGAAGTCTAAGATGTCATTAATAATCCCGAGCAGTGCGCGTGAAGAAACCTGAACCTTAGCCAAATAATCCTGCTGCTTTGCAGTCAGATCCGTCTGTAAAGCTAGCCGGGTCATGCCGATAATGGCGTTCATTGGCGTCCGAATTTCGTGACTCATCATTGAAAGAAACTCCGATTTGCTTTTATCCGCCGCAATAGCCTGATCCCGCGCTTCTGCCAACTCATAGGTACGATCCGTTACTTTTTGCTCTAGCGTTCGACTGTATTCTTCAAGCTTATCGTAAGAAATCTTCAGATTCCGGGCCATTTGAGAAAACGCAGTCGTTAGAGCCCCAATTTCACCATCCTGATGGTTTTCATTAACCTTGCCACTGGCCAAAAAATTGCCTTGAGCCAACTCATTCGCCAATTGAGTTAAGTGCATCAGCGGCCTGGACAGCCGTTCAGACACGAACAATACGATACAGGCGCCAATCAGGATAAAAACAGCTACCGTACCTAATAACCGCGCTATCATTTCATGGATTTGACGAATGCTCTCTTCTCGGGAATTGACAATCTCCTGATTAAAAATATCCAGGGAAAAACCTAGTCGGAGAACACCCCATGGCTTTGTACTGACTTGAATAGGCATGATAAATTCCATAAAGGGTTTACCGTTGCTTATATATTCATTAACCGTTGCGTTTTTTCGCTCCGCCGCAAACATATCCTCTTTTTCAGACAAGACCGCCATCTCTAACTGCGGCTTTAGCGTGTGGATATAAGCCCGCCCTGACGCATCCATTAATATAATGTAATGAAGCTCTTTATTGACCCGAACCGCATCCCTTAACTGATCGGCAACCAAAGAAAGGTTAACCGAAGCAATGCCATTCTCAACTTGATCCGATAAATTATCGGATAAAATCTGTCCTCTATCGATCAACCGGCCTTTCATTAGTGCAATGCGTTTTTCCAGTTCCTTTTCAAACACATCTTTTTGAAACTCAATCTGAATAAAGGTTAACAGCGTCAACAAACCGATAATTAAACCGACCATCGTAACGAGAAGTTTTCTAAAAATACTTCGTTTAACCATTTCTATTTAAGCTCAAGATTGTTTAGGGGAATTTATTTGGTTGCTTGCGCCGATTTCCACCGGCATTATAAATCCAACTTAAAGAGTGTCCTGGTTTATTACATCTGATTATTATGTTAGGAGCACAGCTTTAAAAACCATTGTTCTCAGTTCATAAAGGATGGGTATCGATATGCAAGATTCAGATAATAGTCTGTTAGACTACCAATCCGTTTCACAATGAATGATTACATTACCTTAATCATAGGCATTACCTGCGCCGGAATCGGCGGTGAATTGTTTGTCCGAGGCACCGTGGGACTTGCTCTTTGGGCCCGGGTTTCGCCAGGCATCATCGGCGTGACCATTGCGGCATTCGCCACTTCGAGCCCGGAACTGTCGGTCGCTATTAACGCAGCAATGGCTGGAGAACCCCAAATCGCCCTCGGCAATGCCTTGGGCAGCAATGTTGTAAATGTCGCACTGATTCTGGCTATCGCATTAATAATTTCCGGAATCCGAAGCCCTCGTGACAGCGTCAAACGGGATTTTCCTGTTGCTCTGCTGATTCCGCTCGTCACCGGTGTGTTATTTCTGGACGGCGTGCTGTCCAGATTAGACGGCCTATTGATGCTGAGCCTGTTTCTTGGCTGGCTTATCGCAGCAGTTATTGCGGCGCGAAAACAAAGAAGCCTTACGGAGTCTGTTTCCGGCGGGTATCATGGTCGGATAGCCGCCTTCTTCTGCATTGTCGGGCTTGCCTTCCTTATTGCTGCCGGGAGTCTAATCGTTACCGGGGCAAGAGCCATTGCCGTGACGTTCGGCATAGATGAATTCATTATCGGGACAACCGTTGTAGCTATCGGCACAACAGCACCCGAGCTTGCAACCATGATCATTGCAAAGTTCCGCAGACAAGACGAGATTGGCTTGGGAACAATCCTCGGCAGCAATATCTTTAACGGGCTTCTTATTATCGGCGTGGCGTCGGTTATTCATCCGATAGTGGTTGATCAGCGTGAGGTTACGGTTGCATTAGCCTTTGGGCTGATTGCTTTAGCGTTTACCTATCCCACGCGCCGGGGCTTGATTGGCAAAAGGCGCGGTGTAGCGCTACTGCTACTTTATGCCACCTATCTGGCTGCTATCATCCAGCTCCAAGCGGCCAATAACTCGTTCCCTACGGACAGACAAAAGCAGCACTTTAATCTGCATCCCATTCTCAGGCTAACTTGAGCTTATGACAAATCCATTTTTATTCTGTTTTGCACCGGTTGCGGACTCGGATTCCGAGATATTGATTCTGGGCAGTATGCCAGGACGGGAATCTTTGGCAGCTGAGCAGTACTATGCCCATCGCCGTAACGCGTTCTGGAAGATTATGTCTGATCTGCTCGGGTTTGATCCTAGCTCTTCTTATGAGACTCGTCTACAAGAGCTGAAAGCGGCCCGTATCGCACTCTGGGATGTGTTGCAGTCCTGCACGCGAGTCGGTAGCTTGGACTCTAGCATTGATGCCGACTCTATCACCGTCAATGACTTCCGGAGCTTTTTTCGGACGCATGACAAGATCCATTCCGTATTCTTCAACGGAGCAATGGCCGAGTCGGCATATCGGCGATATGTTTTGCCTACCGTCGGCACCGTTCCGATCAGCTACACGCGCCTCCCATCCACCAGCCCGGCGCATGCTTCTCTTTCCTATGAACAAAAACTTCAGGCATGGCGGGCAGCACTGGCGCTGTAATCCGGAATAAGCCCGTTTGAGCGCCAGCGAAAGCGGGCACTTCCGGCAAATACCCCGGATTCGCCGGACAAATCTGTCTGAAACAGATTTGCATTTACCCGCAGGGCGTCAGGCAGGATAGCCTGACGTGATAAATCTGCCTGGAGCAGATTTGCATTTACCCGCAGGGCGTCAGGCAGGATAGCCTGACGTGATAAATCTGCCTGGAGCAGATTTGCATTTACCCGCAGGGCGTCAGGCAGGATAGCCTGACGTGAAACGCCGCCTCGCGCTACGCTTGGGCGGCCTTATTCGGGCTTACGCTACTTCTTTTTGAAGTAAAAGACCTGCCTGTTGGATTCTTTTATCAATTGAATGATTTGATGCCCGGTCTGGTCGGAATAAACGCCAAAATCTAAATGTGCGGCCGGATCGGTTGCAATCACTTTGATAATTTCGCCGCTGGCCATGTCCATCAGAGCTTTTTTCAGACGCAACAGCGGTAATGGACAATTCAAACCGCTGGCATCTAATTCCAGGTTAAATTCGATCATGAGTTTTTTAAGTTTTCTCAACTAAGTTTGGTACGCTTATAATACCATTCTCTTTTAAATCAAAGAATCATCATAATTGAATGGATTATTTCCCTGTATTTTTAAAGCTTAAAGACCAAACTTGCCTGGTTGTCGGAGCCGGTGAAATTGCTGCTCGAAAAATCGAATTGTTGGCCCGGGCCGGTGCAAAAATCACCGTAATAGCTAATAAAATAAGTCCGGCAGTATTGAGTCTGCAAGCTACTCATGACTTATCACTGCGGCAAAAGTCATTCGCCCCTGAAGATATTGTCAACTTCAGACTGGTGGTATCGGCAACGGATAATACGGAAACCAATCATTTGGTTTCCAGAACGGCGACGGAACGAAACATCCCTGTCAATGTGGTCGATAATCCCGAGCTTTGCAGCTTCATTTTTCCCGCCATAATTGACCGCTCGCCGATTATTGCCGCGGTATCTTCCGGTGGTGCTGCTCCGGTATTAGCTCGCTTGTTGAGGGCTAAAATAGAAACAGTGATCCCTCCGGCTTATGGCCAATTGGCCCGCCTGGCTGACAAATTCAGGGATAAAGTCAAGCACCATATTAAAGTTCCGGCTCAACGCAGGATTTTCTGGGAAAACGTTTTACAGGGCTCTATCGCGGAATTGGTCTTTGCAGGCAAGAAGCAGGAAGCCGAACAGCAATTAGAGCAAACCCTGCTCAAGCAAAAAGACAATACTAACTTCGGCGAAGTCTATCTGGTTGGCGCCGGCCCCGGCGCACCGGACTTGTTAACTTTTCGCGCATTACGGTTGATGCAGCAGGCAGATGTAGTCGTTTATGACCGGCTGGTTTCGCCGGAGATTCTTGATTTGACACGCCGGGATGCAGAGAAAATTTATGTCGGCAAAGAGCGCCAATATCATGCGCTGCCTCAAGAATCCATCAATGTCCTGCTGGCTGATTTGGCAAAAGCCGGAAAACGGGTAGTTCGCTTGAAAGGCGGCGACCCGTTCATATTCGGCCGCGGCGGTGAAGAGATTGAAACTTTGATGCAGCAAGGCATTAACTTTCAAGTAGTTCCCGGCATTACTGCCGCTTCCGGCTGTGCAACTTACTCGGGCATTCCGCTAACCCATCGGGACCATGCTCAATCCTGTACTTTCGTCACCGGGCACCTAAAGGATAATTCCGTCAATTTAAACTGGACGCAGCTTGCAGCACCTAATCAGACTATTGTTATCTATATGGGACTGGCCGGGCTGGAGAAAATCTGCGAATCTTTAATTGCGCATGGCAGTCCCAAAGACTTGCCCATTGCCATAGTACAGCAAGGCACCACAACTCATCAGCGGGTCATCACCGGCACATTGGAAACATTACCGGACAAAGTTGCCAATCAGGACATCAAACCGCCCACCCTGATTATCATAGGAACGGTCGTGTCGCTGCATGATAAGTTGAACTGGTTTCAGACCAATCAACCTGATTAACTATCGCTTGATTATGCTTTATCAACTTGAAGACCGAGCAAACGATTCAGCTATTATTCATAGCCCTTGTTGATAATATTATTCGAAAAAACAAATAAAACAATTGAATTTTCGCGTCAAATTCCCTATGCTTTCACGGTTTGACTTTTAATTGAACTGTTATTTTTAAAAATAAACAACAGTTCTTTTTTTACTACCAACAGGAGAGAACAACATGAAAAAAACATTAGGTACATTAGCTGGTATCGCTTTACTTTCTTTAAGCGGACAAGTATTTGCTGACGAAGCTACTGATATCGGTAAGAAAATTTATGAGCGTGCTTTCGGTCGCGGTTGCGGCACTTGCCATGACATCGCTTCAAACCCACAATTACCTGCTTTAATTAAATCAGGCCAATTGGACAGAGCGAAATTTGAAAACGTTCTGAAAGAAGGCAAAGGCGGCATGCCTAAAGCTATCGCTGAGATCATGAAAAATCCAGCCGTTGTTAAAGCTGGATACGGCGAAGACCAAGCGGTTGATGCTTTATACAAATATCTGGGCGGCAACTAATCCCTGCTTGGTAAACATAAAAAAGCCGCCTCGGTCACAGACCTGAGGCGGCTTTTTTTATATCCGAAAAACTGAAATCTAACTTTTCCCTAAATAACCTGTTTTAGTTTCTTTATAAGGCAATAAATTGCGATTTTTAATCCAGATACCTGCGACAGCGGCCAGCATCAATCCGCAAGAAGCGATAGTCAAATAGATCAGTCGCTTTAATTGGGACATTTCCTGCATAAGCTGCTCATTAGAAATGACCGCATCTCCTTTCTTGGCGGGTTCTGAATAGGCACGAAGAACTTTCAGGTCATTTTTCAAATCTTCTATAGTGCCTATAGAACTGGCAACGGACCCTATCCGAATACTTTCTTCCAGTGCGTTTAATTTACTTTCAATTGAACCACTGACCAAGCCGACAAGCTGTCCTTTTAGAGCGTTAACTTCCGCTGAAAATACGGGATTCATTTCGGACGCGTAGGTTTCGTTAGCTGTGGCGTTTTTGTAGCGAATTAGAAAGTTATCGGTTGGGATCAGTAAAATCCCTCCGACCAAGACAACAACCATCAACGAACAGATTACAGCCAACAACAATCTGTTAACTTTTATTAATGCATGATGCGAATGTATTTTTTGCAGAACCATAGAAGAGTTGCCAGGCAACACCTCTACTACTGTATTTATCTTATCTATATCGCTCATTAATTACTTCCTCTCGAACAGGAACCTATGGCAACCGCCATCCTGACCGAACAATTATTATTTTTTATAACAAACCATGTCGGCAGTAGCGCTACCTAGCTCGCGATTATACAAGTTTAATGTACAAATTCTGCATTTTATTTAAATACATTTCGCATACAAAACAGCCAAGATAACAAGGCAGCATAAACCCGCTCTATGCTGCCTCTTCCACTATTAGATTGACCGCTTGGCGGCGGCTATTCTCAATCTCAGTGCATTTAACTTGATAAAACCTTCGGCGTCCTTTTGATTGTATGCGCCAGCATCATCTTCAAATGTTGCGATGCTTTCATCAAACAGACTGTCGGTATCGGACGCACGTCCGACAACGATGACATTACCTTTATAAAGCTTGAGCCTGACTTTGCCGTTAACGTTGGCTTGAGATGCATCAATCATAGTTTGCATCATTTTGCGCTCAGGACTCCACCAGTAACCGTTATAGACTAAAGATGCATAGCGCGGCATCAGCTCATCCTTTAAATGCGCCACTTCCCGGTCCAGCGTTAACGATTCAATCGCACGATGCGCTTTAAGCATTACGGTACCGGCCGGTGTTTCATAACAGCCGCGCGATTTCATGCCGACATAACGGTTTTCTACAATATCCAATCGGCCTATACCATTGGCTCCGGCAATTTTATTTAACCGCTCCATCACGGTCGCAGGCGAGCAAGACTCACCATCGATCTCAACAATATCGCCCTGACGGTAAGTCAGCTCGATGTAAGTCGGTTTATCAGGCGCTGCTTCAGGCGAAACCGTCCAACGCCACATGTCCTCTTCAGGCTCCGCCCAAGGATCTTCCAGAATTCGTCCTTCGTAGGAGATATGCAGCAGGTTGGCATCCATTGAGTAAGGCGATGTTTTGCCTTTTTTCATTTCCACCGGAATCTTATGTTTTTCGGCATAAGCCAGTAGCGTTTGACGGGAGGTTAAATCCCATTCCCGCCAAGGTGCGATAATTTTTATATCGGGACGCAATGCGTATGCGCCCAGCTCAAACCGCACCTGGTCATTACCTTTGCCTGTAGCGCCATGGGAAATGGCATTCGCACCGGTTTCATTGGCGATCTCAATGAGCCGTCTGGCGATTAAAGGACGGGCTATCGATGTACCCAGCAAATATTCGCCTTCGTAAATGGTGTTGGCACGAAACATTGGAAAAACATAATCACGAGCAAAGTCTTCGCGTAAGTCTTCAATGTAAATATCTTTAATGCCCATCGCTTGCGCTTTGGCTCGCGCAGGCTCCACTTCTTCGCCCTGCCCCAAATCAGCTGTAAAGGTGACAACTTCACAATCATAAACATCCTGTAACCACTTAAGAATAACGGAAGTATCAAGACCTCCGGAATAAGCCAATACAACTTTATTGATTTCCGACATAACACCTATACCCTGAGTTAAAAATTCTGAAAATTATACCGGAAAATAGAAGTTTCGGCAGTAACACATATATTTAAAAGAATGACGAGTTCAGGACTATAGGGGCTAACTGATATGGCCGTTTTCCTCCAGCATGGATAGCTCCGCCATCGTATTAACATTACAAAATATTTCCGGCTCGTCACTAAAATCCACCTTAACTAAATCCTGCCGATCCAGCCAAACTGCAACTTTACGCTGACCGTCAGCCAAATATTCTTGCAGATTGGCTTGCAATGCAGTCCTTATCGCCAAGAAAACCGGATGCAACTTCACCCCATCAAAAGCAACTGCAACATCAGCATTAGTTTCGCTACGGATTAATAACAGCTTCTGCAAATGTTCTGTTTTAATCAGCGGAGAATCGCAGGGAATGACCACTAGGACATCGGCATCCGCATGATCCATTGCTGTTAATATGCCCGCCAACGGACCGTCAAAACTATCGGTTCGGTCGCTGATAACCGGACACCCGAATTGCCGGTATTGATCAATATTGCGATTGGCATTTATCAATAGACAGTCCACGATGGGAGCCAACGCAGCAATGGCATAACTAACCATCGGACGGCCCTTAAAATTCACCAGGCCTTTATCCTGGTTATTCATGCGACTGGCACGACCGCCGGCAAGAATCACCCCAGCTACTTTTGTTTGACTATTCATAATGGTAAGCTTTAAATACTATTAGATAACGGTCAAAATTATTCAACCGAGCAACTATTCTCGCAAGCTTAAATTTTACAAGCTGCGCATACTTTTCACTTTACTGACTAATGGAATAAAGATCACCAATGAAAGTTAAATACACCCCCGCTATTTTCGGCCTTGCGTTGGCTGCCGTTATTTCAGGCTGCGCCATGGAACCGGAAAAACCTGTTGAACAAGCCGAACCTGCACCATTCGTCAGCGACTACCCTACCCGGGACCGGGTTGAATATGTTTTAAATTGCGTCGCTCAACATGGCGGCCTGACCTATATCACCCAATATGCATGCGGTTGCAAGATCGACAAAATTGCCGAAAAGCTAAACTTCGCCGAATACGAAGCCGCAAAAACTTTCACTTATTTAACTAAAGGCCAGTCCGGCGATGCGGCCTCGGCGATGCGCGACCCTGCCCAATCCAAAGATTTGAGAAAACGTCTTAAAGACGCGGAACAATATGCAGAAAAAAGCTGTTTCGTGAAATAACTCCAAAGCCTGCTCTGACGATTTAAGCCAAACCGCTCTTATCATTTTCAGAGCGCCAAAACATTAAGGGCGACTAAAAAGCCGCCCTTAATGCTATTTAGCACAGCCTCTCAAAAAAACACTGGCGATATGCTTCTATGCGTAAACAGTGTATTGCATGAAAATAGATAAATCTTTACTAACGCGCTTGGTTTAAAATACTTATTATAAATAGATACATAAGCAACGCTTTCAAAATACTTATGTTTTGTCGGTTTTATAGCATTTTTACACCCAAAATATCTTGTGCTATGCTATTTGGCACACTTAAATATGCAACAGTCAGGAACTGCCGTTGTTTTAATCAGGATGGATTCTCCATATTGAGATGGTCATGACAGAATCAGGCTTCACGCAATCAACCGCGCAAGAAATCATTGCCGCACTTAAAGACAAACCCGGCGCACTTTTACCTATTCTGCATGGCATACAAGATGCCATAGGTTATATTCCTGCCGAGAGCGTTCCCGACATTGCAACGGCTCTTAGCCTGTCCCGTGCTGAAGTTCACGGCGTCATCAGCTTTTACCACTATTTCAGGAACACCCCACCCGGTCAGCAAACCATTCATCTTTGCCGTGCGGAATCTTGCCAAGCCATGGGCGGAAGAGACCTTGAAGAGCATGTTAAAGCCAAGTTGGGCATTGATTTTCATGAAACGACCGCGGACGGCAAATTTTCCCTTGAGCCAGTGTACTGTTTAGGCAACTGCGCCTGCTCACCCGCGATGCAGATCGGCAAGGAGATTTTCGGACGTGTGTCAGCAGACAGCTTCGATGCGGTCATCAATGATATAGAGGCAACAGAATGAGTATCACCATATATGTTCCATGCGATTCCAGTGCGGTTTCACTGGGCGCTAATCGTGTTGCTGCGGCTATTACACAGGAAGCGGCAAAGCGCGGCCTCGATATCAATCTGATACGCAACGGTTCAAGAGGCATGTACTGGCTGGAACCGCTGGTTGAAGTGGCAACAGACAAAGGCCGCGTGGCCTACGGCCCTGTTCAGCCTGGCGACGTGCCCGGATTGTTCGATGCCGACTTCGCACAAGGTGGCGCGCATGCGTTGGCTTTAGGCCTGACGGAAGAGATTGATTATTTCAAGAAACAACAGCGTTTGACCTTTGCCCGCATCGGCAAAACCGACCCTCTCAGCTTAACGGATTATATTGATAATGGCGGCTATCGCGGCCTAAAAAATGCGCTAGCTATGAGCCAGGAAGAAATCGTCCAAGCGGTAACCGACTCAGGCTTACGCGGTCGCGGCGGCGCTGCTTTTCCGACCGGCATTAAATGGAAGACGGTGCTCAACACTGCTTCGCTGCAAAAATACATCATCTGCAATGCCGACGAAGGCGATTCCGGCACATTCTCCGACCGCATGGTCATAGAAGGCGACCCGTTTGTGTTAATCGAAGGCATGACGATTGCAGGCTTGGCTGTCGATGCGACACAAGGCTATATCTATCTGCGCATTGAATATCCTCACGCTTTCGAAGTCCTGAATGCCGCCATCGCAACTGCTTACAAAGAAGGTTATCTGGGCGAAAACATTCAGGGCAGCGGCAATACTTTTCACCTGGAAGTAAGACTGGGCGCCGGCGCTTATGTCTGCGGCGAAGAAACATCATTGATGGAAAGCCTGGAAGGAAAACGCGGACTGGTACGTTTCAAACCGCCCTTACCGGCCATCAGCGGTTTGTTCGGCAAGCCTACGGTAGTCAACAACGTTATTTCTCTAGCTTCAGTACCGGTTATTCTGGACAAAGGTGGCGATTATTACCGCGATTTCGGCATGGGTCGCTCTCGCGGCACCTTACCCGTGCAACTGGCCGGCAACATCAAGCACCCCGGTTTGGTTGAACTGGGCTTTGGCTTGACTTTACGTGAACTACTTTATGAATTCGGCGGCGGTTCCGCTTCCGGCAAACCGATTAAGGCAGTCCAGGTTGGCGGCCCTCTAGGCGCTTATCTGCCCGAATCGCAATTTGACACTCCCTTGGATTACGAAGCCTTTGCCGCCATCTGGGCGGTAGTGGGACATGGCGGCATTGTCGTTTTTGACGACACAGTCAATATGGCTGAAATGGCGCGCTATAGCATGGAATTTTGTAAAGAAGAATCCTGCGGTAAATGTACACCGTGCCGCATCGGCTCCACCCGTGGCGTAGAAGTCATGGACGACATTATCAACAGTCGCAACCTCGACAAAAACATTCCTTTGTTACGTGATCTTTGCGACACCTTACTCAACGGCTCCCTCTGTGCACTCGGCGGTATGACGCCCTACCCTGTACTGAGCGCTTTAAATCATTTCCCCGAAGATTTCGGGATAGATGCCAAAGCCACAGCCGCCTGATAATGATTAGAGGAGTTTAAAATGTCGATGAATAAAGAAAAAGATTTTGGCACCCCAGCCGCTACCAGCGAAAACATGGTTACGCTGGAAATTGATGGCTTTCAGGTAACAGCCCCGGCAGGGACTTCAGTCATGCGCGCAGCGGCAAGCATCGGCATTGAAATCCCTAAGCTGTGCGCAACTGACAGCCTCGAACCGTTCGGTTCCTGCCGGCTTTGCTTGGTGCAAATAGAGGGCGGCAGAGGCATGCCCGCCTCATGCACCACACCGGTCGCGGAAGGTTTAAAAATCACCACCCAGAATAAAAAACTGGCCGATGTGCGCCGCGGCATCATGGAACTGTACATTTCCGATCATCCGCTGGATTGTTTGACCTGCTCAGCTAACGGCGACTGCGAACTACAGGATATGGCCGGCGCTGTCGGCTTGCGCGAAGTGCGTTACAACCCTGTCGAAACGCATCTGAATGCCGAAAAAGACCACAGCAACCCTTATTTCAGCTTCGACCCCAGCAAATGTATCGTTTGCTCGCGTTGCGTCAGAGCCTGTGAAGAAACCCAAGGCACCTTTGCGCTGACTATCGACGGTCGCGGCTTTGATTCCAAGGTATCGCCCAGCCAGAACCAACCGTTTATGGATTCGGAATGCGTATCCTGCGGCGCTTGCGTGCAAGCCTGCCCGACCGCAACGCTGATGGAAAAATCGGTGATCGACAACGGCCAGCCGGAACATGCGATCGTAACTACCTGCGCTTATTGCGGCGTCGGCTGCTCGTTCAGAGCCGAAATGAAAGGCGAGCAAGTGATCCGCATGGTGCCCGCTAAAGACGGCAAGGCCAACCACGGCCATTCATGCGTCAAGGGCCGTTTTGCATTCGGTTATGCCACTCACAAAGACCGCATCACCAAGCCGATGATCCGCGCCAGCATTAAAGATGCCTGGAAGGAAGTCAGCTGGGAAGAAGCGATTAATTATGCAGCATCAGAATTAAAACGCATCCAGGCCAAATACGGCAAAGACTCCGTCGGCGGCATCACCTCTTCCCGTTGCACTAACGAAGAGGTCTACATCATGCAAAAACTGATACGCGCAGGCTTCGGCAATAACAACGTCGATACTTGTGCGCGGGTTTGCCATTCGCCGACCGGTTACGGACTAAAACAGACTTTTGGCGAATCGTCAGGCACCCAGGATTTTGACTCCGTCATGAAAGCCGATGTGATCATAGTAATCGGTGCGAATCCTACTGACGGGCACCCGGTATTCGGATCGCAAATGAAAAAACGCCTGCGTCAAGGCGCAAAATTGATCGTGGTGGATCCGCGTGAAATTGACTTGCTCAAATCGCCGCATGTCAAAGCCAGCCATCACCTGAAACTGCGTCCAGGTACCAACGTCGCGATGATCAATGCGATCGGACACGTCGTTGTTACCGAAAACCTGCTTGACGAAACCTTTATTGATGAGCGTTGCGATGTCGCGGCATTCAATAAATGGAAGGCCTTTATTGCTGAGGAACGCCACTCTCCGGAAGCTACCGAAGCGGTTACCGGCATTGCGGCTGCCGAGCTTAGAGCCGCTGCTCGTCTTTATGCTACCGCGAAAAACGCAGCGATCTACTATGGTTTGGGCGTAACTGAGCACAGCCAAGGTTCCACCACGGTTATCGGCATTGCCAATCTGGCGATGGCTACCGGCAACCTGGGACATGACGGTGCCGGCGTCAATCCGTTACGCGGGCAAAATAACGTACAGGGCTCTTGCGACATGGGTTCATTCCCGCATGAGTTCCCCGGCTATCGTCACGTATCGGATCCGGCAACGCACCAATTGTTTGAGAGCGCATGGCAGACCAAACTCAGCTCGGAGCCGGGCCTGCGTATTCCTAACATGTTCGAGGCGGCATTGGATGGCAGCTTTATGGGACTGTACTGCGAAGGCGAGGACATCGCCCAATCCGATCCGGACATTAAACATGTTCACGCTGCGTTACGGGCTATGGAATGCGTGATCGTTCAGGACATCTTCCTCAACGAAACAGCTAAATTTGCCCATGTCTTCCTGCCGGGCTCATCCTTCCTGGAAAAGAACGGCACCTTTACCAATGCAGAGCGCCGCATTTCGCCGGTACGTAAAGTCATGTCGCCGTTGGCAGGTTATCAGGATTGGGAAGTCACTCAAATGCTGGCCAATGCACTGGGTTACCCGATGAATTACAGCCATCCGTCAGAAATCATGGATGAAATCGCGCGGCTTACCCCGAGCTTTGCCAGCGTCAGTTATGAAAAGATTGACCGCCTCGGCAGCGTGCAATGGCCTTGCAATGATGAAACGCCGGAAGGCACGCCAATCATGCACACCGAGCATTTCCTGCGCGATAACGGCAAAGGCTTGTTCATGCTGACCGAATTTGTGCCAACGATAGAACGCGTCAACGCCAAATTCCCGCTAATCCTGACCACCGGACGTATTCTGTCGCAATACAACGTCGGAGCACAAACACGCCGCACAGAAAATGTCGCCTGGCATGCTGAAGACCGACTGGAAATTCATCCGCATGATGCCGAAGATCGCGGCGTAAACACCGGTGACTGGGTCGGCATTAAGAGCCGCGCCGGTGAGACGGTATTACGTGCGTTGGTGAGTGATCGCGTGCAGCCTGGCGTTGTTTACACCACGTTCCATTTCCCTGAATCGGGAGCCAATGTCATTACAACTGACAACTCCGATTGGGCGACTAACTGTCCGGAATACAAAGTGACTGCGGTGCAAATCACCAAAGTCAGCCAGCCTTCGGAATGGCAGCAGCAATACCAGGAGTTTTCAGAAGAACAACTCGACCTTCTGGAGCAAGGAATGAGTCATGATTAACGGCAATGCCGTTCATGATCGACTGAATGAGCTCGGAAAGTAGAGTAATGCAAGGAGCACAAACCGAGCCGTTACCATTGGAGTTAGGCTGGCCCAGCTATCAACAAACCACCGTTGATCGCTGGCGGGACGGACAGCATGAACAACGGCAAGACTATATTGCCGAAGAAGTGCCGATTTCTCTGGTCTACAACGGGGTTCCGCATGTCGTCATGCTGGCAACCCCGACCAATCTTGAAGAATTTGCGCTGGGTTTCAGCATTACCGAAGGCATTATTAAAAGCCCGCAAGAGTTGTTATCCGCGCGGGTTTATAACCGCTCAAACGGCATTGAAGTCCAGATAAAAATTCCGGAGCAACGTTTTCAATGCATGTCCGACAAAGGCCGTAACCTAACCGGCCGTACCGGGTGCGGCTTATGCGGTGCAAGCACCTTAAAACAAGCCATACGCCAACCGAACTCGGTTAACGGGGGCTTGACCTTGCCTGCGGCTGAATTGCGTTCCGCCTTAACAGACATCAAGCAGCACCAAAAATTAAACCAATTAACCGGAGCCGTTCATGCGGCTGCCTGGGCTGTTCCCGGACAAGGCATCTTGGATATCCGGGAAGATGTAGGGCGGCATAACGCATTGGATAAATTGATCGGTTTTTTATTGCGCTCCGGCAAGGATTTATCCGCAGGCTTCGTAATCGTTACCAGCCGCGCCAGTTATGAGATGGTGCAAAAAACCGCATGGGTCGGCATTAGCCTGCTTGCTGCCATTTCCGCGCCTACCGGCTTAGCCATACGCTTGGCTGATGAGGCAGGCCTCACCTTAATCGGGTTTGCCCGTGATGATCAGCATGTGGTTTACACCCATCCGCAACGCTTAACCCATAGCAACTATCTGTAATTAATAATGAAAATAGAAAGACTAATCAAAATGGCCAACGATATAGGCAATTTCTTTAATTCGGAAAGCGACAAAGAAATCGCAGCGGAAGGCATAAAAAATCATATCTTAAGATCATGGGATCCACGAATGCGCAAAGCAATTATTGCCTATTGCCAAGAAGACGGCTCTGAATTAAGTGATCTGGTCAAAACAGCTGTGACCAAGCTTGCTGCTTAAAAACATCCTGCTTGCCTTCTCAAAGCAGGTGCTTTAGTTGACACCTGCTTTGACGCAACCCTGTTTCATCGATCTGTTTTTCTGCATTGACTGATCAAACGCCTCAGTTAATCCCGGTATTCATCCAAATTATTGATGAATGCGCCCAACCTTTCCGCTCTACGATAGCAATACACTTGTTGATTTTCGGCAGCGAGCACGTCTGCACTGAAACCGCAAATAACAGCTAACCTCAATATTTTTCTGACAAGCAGCAAAAAATGCGTCAGAACATGCTCTGGCTACATTACCCTTTTCAAACGCTTAAGTTGGGTCGCCATGATCATCTTTTTTCCTTGCGTTCCACGCTTTTGACTTCGTCTCTGATTCGTGACAGCAGTGTATCCAAATCTTTTTCCTCTTCTGTGTACATGTATGTCAATGTCATCAAACTTAAACAATGAATGCCGATAGTTTGAGCAAGGGTCTGGATTTTATCCAGGGTGGGGCTTTTTTTGCCAGTTTCCAGCATACTTAAATAAGTACGACTGGAAACGACCGAGAAATCCTCCTGAGTTAGGCCACGTGATTTTCTACTGTCTTTCAATGCCTTGGCAAAAGCAACTCTCATTATTGCTGATCCTTTTTATCGTAAATCGGTTGCACATCTAGCCAAAATGAACACTATAAAGCTACAATCTATAGTGTTCATTTGTTATTTTGTTCTGTTTCATCCTTGGATTGCTCGATTAAAGACAGTTAATGCCAAGGCGCGACTTGCGATTTGCAATCTAAAAGGCAGGTCAACTGTCGAAGCAGGACCGCCTAGACCTCCAGTAGAAATGGCATAAGCTACTTCCGAATAATGCTGTTTTAGGTCTTATCCGAAATCCTTATAAAAACGGTCACTTCGGCTGCTAAAGCACTGCCGTCAGGTAGAATTCTTAAATTTATGCATACAAGACTGAAACATTTACCGCAGTTCGGTATTTGGGCTTTAATTACCGCCAAGTCGGCATCGGCATTTGCCCAGAACGATAATTCAGGCATCGATGCACAAACTATCGTTCTTGAGGACCTTACGGTCGTCGGCAAACGCGCCAGCCTTGCATCTGCACAAGAAATCAAGCGCGACAAGATGGAAATCGTCGATTCAGTGGCAGCCGACGACATCAATAAGCTTGCCGACATCAACGTCACCGATGTGCTGTCCCGTGTCACTGGCGTGCAAATTCTTCGTGATCGCGGCGAAGGCGCCGGTGTGGCGATTCGCGGCCTCACCCAGATGGAAACACTGCTGAACGGACATGAAGTGTTCACCGCGGGGACGGGGCGTACTCTCGATTTCGCCGACATCCCCTCAGAAATGCTGTCAGGCATTGATGTCTACAAAACCTCACGGCCAACCACATCGAGGGAGGGATCGGCGGTACGGTTGATTTGCGGACACACCGTCCGTTCGACTTTGACGGACGACAACTACTAGGTTCTGCGCGGGTAATACACGGCGATCTGGTAGACGATCAGGAACCACAGTTTTCGACGCTGTTGAGCGACCGTTGGCGAACAGAGAGCTTTGGCGAATTCGGCGCACTGGTGAATTTCGCTTACCAGCGACGTGCTTGGCGGGAGAATCAGAAAAGTACCGGGAACCCTGTTGCTCGCACAAACATTATCCCTGGACAGACAGTTATCGTTCCCAACGGCACCTCGGAGACCACCAGCCTGGGGAATCGCGAGCGGACTGCCGGCAACTTGGCATTGCAATGGCGACCGTCGGGTAATCTTGAGCTCTACGCCGAAGGCAATTATGCACAATTCAAGACCATTCAGGATTCTTACCAGATTAACGTAACGCCCTCTTCCACTTTTGCCGCCGGTAATCCCAGATTATTTCCGGGCACCAACGACCTGCAAAGCATCAGTTGGACCAACGCGCCGATATCCATTCTCAGCTTTGCCCGCGACACAGTTGACAGAACCCAGCAAGCGGCGGTCGGCGGCAGCTGAAACAAAGACGCACTGACAGTCAAAACCGATCTCAGCTACACTAAAAGCTTTAACAACCTGTTTTTCTCCGGGCCGGTGTTTGGCGGTACGGCGGCACAATTTAACCAGGATCTGTCCGGTTTGGTTCCGTCCACCGGCATCGGCGGCACCGATTTACTTAATCCCGCCAATTTTCAATACGCCAGCCTCGTCTACCGCACGAGGCCATTCGAGGGAGATTTGTCCACTGCCCAGCTTGACGGCGACTACGAACTGTCCGGCGGCTTCATCAAATCGATCTCTGCCGGGTTTTGTTACGCCAAGCATAATGCGGGAAACGATCCGGGCTTGATTTTGCCGATACGGCCGTGACCGGCATTTCAGCAGCCGACAGACCGGGGTATATCATGGCCAATCCGACCGATAATTTTCTCGGCGGCACAGGCAGCAGTATCGGCAATTACGTGGTCGGCAACCTGGATTCGGCTCGGGATGCGATCGCATTACGCAATGCTTTCGACATTACCGCACCCATTCCCGCCGCCGGGAACCCGTTGAGCGTCTGGAGTATCAGCGAAGAAACCCAAGCCGGGTACCTGATGAGTCAATTCGAAGCCACGCGCTTTCCATTGGACGGCAACATCGGGCTGCGCGCCGTGCAAACATTGGAGTCGGTAACCGGCAGTCAATCGGCCCCTAGCACCGGCACAATTTTCCCCATTAATATTACCAACACCGACATCGACTACCTGCCTAGCCTGAATCTGCGCTATCAGCTTGTAAAAGGCCTGTACCTGCGCGCCGGCGTTTCAAAAACCATTACCCGGCAGAATTTCGACCAGCTTTCTCCGTCGCTGACCTTGATTCGCAACACCATCACCCCGTCGTTAAACCAAGGCAGCGCCGGTAACCCTGCTTTGAAGCCGATCCGTTCCGGCAATCTGGATTTGGCGGTGGAAAAATATTTCAATCCCACCACCTCGGTTTATATCACCGGCTTTCTAAAGCAGGTCGACGGTTTTGCCAGCACAGTCAGCAATCCAGAAATTCACGACGGCTTTACTTATCAAGTCAGCCGCCCGCAGAACCGCGCTGCTGCAAGCATTAATGGTTTTGAAGCGGGCTACCAGCAGTTTTACGATTTCCTGCCAAGCTGGTTGAACGGACTTGGCATGCAGGCCAATTACACTTTTATAGACAGCGAAACGCCCAACAGCATCCTGGGCCGGAACGTACCGCTGCAAAACCTGTCAAAACACAGCTACAATCTGATCGGCATGTATGAGAAAGGCCCAATTTCGGCAAGAGTTGCTTATAATTGGCGCGACACTTTCCTGAGCGGCATTACCAATGTCGTCGGAATCGGGGCGTTACCTATATACACGCGCGATTACGGCTGGCTGGATGCCTCGGTAGGCTATCGCATCAACGACCATTTCACATTCACGGTGGAAGGCATGAATCTACTGAATACCTTGCGCAGTTCATACTATAGCGTGGAAACCAAGCCGCAAAGCGCCTGGCTGAACGATCTTCAAGTTGGCGCGACAATGGCGGTACGCTTTTAATGGCGGTCATGCCTATCAAATTAAAACTACAATGCAGGCTTTGCCTGCAAGCAAGGCTTGCATTCCTATGTTAAGGAACGCGCACAAAATAACTTCAACATCTAACTCTCTCAAGAAGAGGGATGGCGCAACAGGACATAATACTCAAGTTATTTCGTGTATATTTCTGATTTTCGCTTGGTGCGGCGCGGCCCATGCCGGTAATGAGCTGGAGCAATGGCGCAAGAATGCCGATCAGATACGGCAGCTAGCTGAAAACGACATACCTGCCGCTTACATGAGAGCCCAGCGCTTGCAAGCCGAACTTCCTGCCGATGCGACTCCTGCCGACCGAGTAAGGGCATTAAACTTGCTGGCACGTACCGAACTCTATTCAGGCCGGACCGATGTGGCAGACCAACATGCCCAACAGGCGTTTGAACTGGCTAATAAGCAAGGTGACCAAATTGGACAGGCCGAGGCCGACCTCACTATCGCGCTGAATGCGGTCAACCAGGCCCGGATAGGCAAGATGAGCGCAGCCGTCATGCACAGCATGGACATTCTTGACGGTGTCGACCGGCCGGATTTGCTGGGAGAATCGATGTTGCGCACATCAATGATGTACCGCCGGATGGATCAGGTGGAAGACTCCGTATCACTGGCCATGCAGACGATGGAGATTGCCAGGCGCAACGGCAATGCCCTGGCGCTGACCTATGCTTATCAGGGTCTGGCGGCGGCATATGATCTCAGCGAACATGATGAGAAAGCGCGCGAATACTATCTTCGCATGCGGGAGCAGGCGCGAGTCGCCGGTTCCGGCCTGCTGGAAATGGACGCTTTGTTGGGCGCCGGCGCCTTGACCGTCAGGTTGGGCAATGTTGCCGAAGGCGAACGCATGATTCACGAAGCGATTAGCCGGTATCGGGCCATAGGTGGTCCCTTCTATGTCGCCCACGCGCTGGTCATGCTGGCGACCTGCTTGAATGATAACGGCCGTTCCGGCGAAGCATTGCCGGTTCTGGGTGAGGTGGAGCGAATATACGAGCAGGGCGCTAACAAGATCGGCCTGTGGTGGGCCTTGAAGATACGCAGCGCATCTTACCAAGCCTTGGGCAAGATTGCCCAGGCCCGCGCAGATGCAGAAAAAGCCTACCAACTGGCCAGAGAGATCGGCTTCGCGCTTTACCTGCACGAAAGCGCGAAGCAAATGGCTTCGATTGCCGTCGCCCGCGGCGAGCACCAACGCGCCTATCGACTCTTTGCTGAGGCGGACACAATGGCGGTTAAGAATGCCCAGAATAAAGCCAATCAACGCATTGTCGATCTTGCCCGACGCTATCAAAGCGAAAGCAAGCAGCGTGAGATCGATAGACTTAACCGCCATAACCAGCAACAGGCAGATGAACTCAAGCACCATGAGCTTGAACAACGCTGGCTATGGACCGTACTCGGAGGCAGCGTGGTCATACTGGCCGGCGCCAGCTTTTTTCTGGTGCGCCTGCGGCGTTCCCACCGCCGTCTGGAAACGCTCAATACCGAAGTATTGCAAGCCAAAAACAAACTGCAAGCCACGCTGGATACAATCCCGGACTTGCTGTTCGAGCTGGGACTGGACGGCCGCTACTATGACTATCATTCACCGCGCACTGACCTGTTGGCTTCCCCCGCCGATTACCTGCTCGGCAAGACAGTGCCGGAAGTCATACCCTCCGATGCAGCGGCGATCATCATGTCGGCCTTGCGCGAAGCCCATGAGCACGGCTTCTCAACCGGCAAGCAATTTGAATTAGCGCTGCCGCACGGCAACTTCTGGTTTGAGCTCTCCGTAGCCAGCAAACCTGTCACCGATGGGGAAGAGCCGCGCCTTATCGCGCTATCCCGTGACATTACCGAACGCAAACATCTGGAAGCGACAGCGCTGCAACGGGAACAGGAATTTCGCGTCCTGGTCGAAAGCTCGACAGACCTGATCTTCCGCTACGACAAAGACTGCCGCCGTATTTATACCAACCCGGCCGTAGCCAAGCTCACCGGCAAGCCGGCTGACTCACTGCTGAACATGACGTCGTCGGAAGCAAAAATACTCAGCGCCGAGGAAGCGGACAAGCTGATGCAGATGATCCGGCAAGTGCTTTCGACAGGCCTGCCTGCCGAAAGCGAGGTGGCGTGTTTAAACGCCGACGGGAAAATGCATTATTTTCATAACCGTTATGCGCCTGAATTCAGCACGCAAGGTGAAGTGGTTGGCGTCATTTCCATTGCCCGCGACATCACCGAACGCAAACAGGCCGAACGCCGCCTGTGGCTGATGGATTTCGCACTGAATCAAGTCCGCGAAGCCGTCTATATCATCGACCTGCCAAACCACAACTTCATCAGCGTCAACGATGAAGCCTGCAGGGCCTTGGGTTACGCCCGAGAAGAACTGTTAACGATGGATGTGTTGGACATCGACCCCGACGCCGACTCAAAAGAAATGGAAGAGCTCCAGATCGAGATAAACGACGCCGACGTGACAGTATTCGAGCGCCACCATAAAACCAAAGACGGCCGCATATTCCCGGTAGAAATCAACGCGAAAGTTTTCGAATATGAAGGCCGGCCAACCAGTATCGCGCTGGCTCGAGACATTACCGAACGCAAACGCATTGAAAAGGAAATTCTCGCACTGAACTCCGATCTTGAGCAGCGGGTGCTGGAACGTACCGAAGAACTGCGCCGGCAAACGCGCTACCTGCGCGCCCTGATCGATACCCTGCCGATGATGGCCTGGCTCAAAGACAAGGAAAGCCGGTTTCTGGTCGTCAATCAGGCTATGGCATTGGCCAGTGATCACAGTGTGGATGATATGATCGGCAAGTCTGACCTGGATTTCTGGCCGCGCGAGCATGCCGAAGTCTACCGAACCGATGATCTGGAAGTCATGGCAACCCGCCGGCGCAAGACCATGGAAGAACTCTTTGTCGATGCGCACAATGTCGCCATATGGTTAGAAATTTTCAAGGCTCCGGTGCTGGATGAGGACGGCAGCGTGCTCGGAACAGTCGGCATTGCCCGCGATATCAGTGATCGTAGAGTCATGGAGAGGGCACGGGAATCAGCTCTAGCCGAGGCCGAGCGTCTAGCACAACTGCGTAGCCAATTTATGGCGCGGATGAGCCACGAGCTGCGTACGCCGCTGAACGGTATTATGGGTTACGCCCAGATATTGTTGGGGGAAAACAGAAAAAATGAACGTCAAAGCATAATGCTGGGCGTGATACAACAAAGCGGCGAATATCTGCTGAGCCTGATTAACGATATTCTGGATTTTGCCAAGATTGAAGCGGGCAAGCAGGAACTAAGTTTGAACGATATCCATTTGCCGCGCTTCCTGCGCAATCTAGCCAGCCTCATCACTATCAAGGCGGAAAAGAAAGGGCTGGCTTTTATCTGCGACATAGCCACCGATGTGCCCACAGGAATACGCGCCGACGAGACTCGGCTAAGGCAAGTACTGCTCAATCTGCTGTCCAATGCGGTCAAATTTACCGAACAAGGCCAGGTTAGCCTGAAGGTCACGGTATTGGCGTCGGGACCTTTACGCTTTGAAGTTCAGGATAGCGGTATCGGCATCGACAGCGAGCAACTGGAAACTATTTTCCAAGCTTTTGAACAAGCGGGCAGCTGGCAGCACCGCAGCGGCGGTACCGGTTTGGGATTGCCGATCAGCCGCGAGCTGGTCAGGCTGATGGGTAGCGAAATTTTCGTTACCAGCCGAGTCGGCGAAGGCAGTACCTTTTGGTTTGATTTTGATGCCCCGGTTGTCGAGATTTATGAAGACATCATGATCGCAAAACAACATGTTGTCGGGTATCAAGGCCTGCGTCGGCGTGTGCTGGTGGTGGATGATGTCGATGCCAACAGAGCGCTGCTGATCAATATACTCACCCGATTAGGCTTGGAGACCGCCGAAGCAGTCAACGGCAGAGCGTGTCTGGACAGCGTAACAAGCCAATCGCCTGACCTGATCCTGCTGGATATGGTCATGCCCGAGATGAATGGCCTGGAAACTGCGCGTCACCTGCGCCGTATGCAAGGCTTCGAGAAAACGCCGATTATCGCTGTTTCGGCCAGTGCTTCCGGCACCGATGTTAACGAAGCTATGGAAGCCGGCGTCAACGTCTTCCTGTTCAAGCCTGTGGACATAAAAAGGCTGGTAGCGCGGATCGGCGGCCTGTTAAAACTCGACTGGATTTATGCATCTCCTGAAACCGGCCTGCTTCAGCATCGGCTCAACGAACCCTTGGTTGTGCCGCCGCTTGAGGAAATGGCTGTTTTGCATCGCCTGGCACTGGAAGGCAGCATGCGCGACATCATCCGGCAGGCCAAGCATCTGGAGGAACTTGACGACCGCTATCGTCCGTTCGCCGGACAGCTGCGTCAATTGTCCGAGGATTATCAATCCAAAGCTGTTTTGGATTTGGTGGAACATTACATCGACAGGAACCTTACGACATGACCTGCACCATTCTCGCCGTAACGGCTGTTTTCAACAGTATTCCTGCCAACCTGAAGGAGCCGGCGGAATATCGCGAAGCTTGCGACTGCCTGCTTAACAAGTTTATGCTGTATATTGATTCCGAAACTTTGTTGACTGGGAGTGAGTCATGAACTGTTCAAAGGCTGCGGTCGATAAGCCTGTCATCTTAATTGTCGACGATACTCCCGTTAATCTGGGGGTGGTGGTAAATAGCCTGGAAAACCTGGGCTACCGGCTACTGATAGCCCAAGGCGGCATAGAAGGGCTGCAACGCGCCGCTTTCGTAAAACCGGACCTGATTCTGCTGGACGTAATGATGCCGGAATTGGACGGTTTCGAGGTTTGCCGCCGCCTGAAAAGTAATGCCGACACCAGCGATATACCCGTGATTTTTATGACAGCCCTGACCGAAAGCGATCATAAAATCGCCGGCTTCGAGGCCGGTGGCATCGACTACCTGACTAAGCCTATGCAGATTGACGAAGTGATTGCTCGGGTCGGCACCCATCTGAACTTGAGAACTATGCAGCGGCAATTGCAGCGACAGAATGCGCAGTTGCAAAGGCATCAAGAGGAACTGGAACAAAAAGTCGAGCAACGGACTGTAGAGCTCAGTAACAGTAACCGTTTGTTGCGCGAGGAGATCGAGGAGCGCAAGCGGGTCGAGAAGACCATGAAATTTATCGCCCAGCGCGGTTGGATGGAAGGCGGTGAGGAGTTCCTGATCGCGCTGACGCGGTATCTGGGTCAATTACTGGAAGTAGATTATGTAATTATCGACAAACTGGCGGCAGACCCGAACTACGCCGAGACGGTTGCGATCTACGCCAAAGGCGAAGTGCTTCCCAACCTGCAATACAGTCTGGAACACACGCCTTGCCAAAATGTTATTAATGGGGCGACATTGTGCTGTCACCTGATGAATGTGCAACGGCAGTTTCCCAAAGATAGCCTGCTGGCGGATATGCAAGTCGAAAGCTACATCGGTCTTCCGCTCTGGGATTCCACCGGTAAGGTCGTCGGCCTGATTGCAGTGATGGACTGTAAGCCGATATATGATGAGCTTGCTGTCACTTCCATCCTGCAACTGGTGGCAATAAGCGCTGCGGCGGAACTGAAGCGTCGGCAGTCGGAGCAGGAAATTACCGAGTCCAGGCAATTCCTGAGCAGGGTCATCGATACCATTGCCGATCCGGTATTTGTTAAGGACAGGGAACACCGCTGGATTCTGCTCAACCAAGCTTTTTGCAAGTTTGTCGGTCAGCCGATGGACTTTTTGCTTGGCAAAACCGACGATGATTTTTTCCCGGCGCACGAAACCCGCTTATTTCGGGCAAAAGACGATGTTGTGTTCAATACCGGTATAGAGGATGTCAACGAAGAAGAATTAACCGGTCATGACGGCATTGTTCGCACCATAGTGACGAAAAAGACCCGCTATATCGACGATATGGGGCGTCAGTTTCTGGTAGGCACTATTCTGGACATATCCGAACACAAACAAATGGAAGCCGAGTTGCGGCAACGGGAACAGGAATTTCGCGTATTGGTGGAAAACTCGCCGGACCTGATCTTTCGTTACGGTAAAGATTGCCGCCGGATTTATGTCAATCCGGCCGTGGAACGGCTCGCCAAAAACACGGCTGCCCAATTAATAAACAGAATTCCGTCGGATGCATCGGTGGCCAATGCGTGTGAAGGGGAAAAATTGGTGCAGATGATTCGGCAAGTACTGGAAACCGGGCTGACTGCAGAGAACGAAGTGGAGCTTATCGACTCCGATGGCCAGCTGCATTATTTTCATAACCGTTATGCACCGGAATTCGGGCTACAGGGCGAAGTGGCCGGAGTCATTTCAATCGCCCGCGACATTACCGAACGCAAGCAAATGGAAATCCTGCATTATCAACGCGAGCGGGAAATGCGCATGCTGGTGGACAATTTACCGACAGTGGTCGTGCGTTACGACCGAGAGTTTCGGTGTATTTATGCCAACCCGGTTTATTTGCATGCCACCGGCCGCCCCGAATCGGAAATACTCGGCCATCCGCTTAAAGCATTATGGCGAGCGACCAATATTTCCGCAGATGCCTATACCGATATTCTGGCCGCAGTCATGCACAGCGGCATAAAAACCGAGGTAACGCTGGAATGGATTGACGGCAACGGCGGTTTGGTCAGTCATGCGATGAAGATAGTGCCGGAATACGACGCCGACGGCAACGTGAGCAGTGTGTTAGCCCTGGGTTTTGATCTAAGCGACCGCCGTCAGCAACAGATCATTGAAGACAACCGCCAGCGAGTGTTCGAGAAGATGGCGCACGGCGACAATCTTAACAGCGTTCTGGATCAGGTGGCGTTGTATGTCGAATCCTCAAAATCCGGGCGGCACTGCGCTATTTTGTTGTTGGATGAGGAACAAAAACACTTGCAAATTGTGGCGGCGCCTTCGTTTCCCCAATCCTACCAGGCCAATCTTGATGCGCAAACGCTGAGCGAGGAGAGCGGGCGTTGCTACGGCTGGGCTGCTGCGGCCCTGCGTGGCGAAAGGGTCATCATGGAGGATATGAGTAAGCACTCCTGCCAGTCGCTTTGCCAGTCGTTTATCCACGAAAGCGGCGCAGTTGCCTGTTGGTCGGAACCGATTTTCTCCTCATCCAAGCACTTGTTGGGTGTGGTAACCCTCTATGTCAGTCAGACCGGAACTCCCGATGAGGCCGATTTAGTCCAGCTGGTGCAAGCCAGTCATTTAAGCTCCATCGCCATCGAACGCAAGCGTATCGAACAGCAAATGTACCGTCAGGCCAGTTATGACCAGCTGACCGGGTTGCCTAACCGGCGCTTGTTCGGCAACCGCCTGCGCGAAGAAATTGCCAAGGCCGAACGCAGTCATTCCAGTCTGGCGGTGCTGTTTATCGACCTGGATCGATTCAAGGAAGTCAACGACACCTTGGGCCATGAGAACGGCGACGATTTGCTGATGGAAGCGGCGCAACGCATTCGCTTATGTGTGCGGGAATCGGATACGGTCGCGAGATTAGGCGGCGATGAATTTGTGGTGGTTTTGCCGAACGTCGAAGAAATCGTGCCGCAGGATCGGGTGGCGCAATCTATCATTGAGATCATGGCTCGGCCATTTCCGCTTGGCGAACATAATGCTTATGTCTCCGCCAGCATCGGCATTTCCAGCTATCCGCAAAATGCCGATAACGCCGAGGTATTGATCGGCTGCGCCGACCAAGCCATGTATGCCGCTAAAGGCATGGGAGGCAATTGCTTCAGTTTCTTTAACCACAGCATGCTCGAACAATCCCGGCAGCGCCTGGAACTGACCAACGAGTTGCGCGGCGCGCTTGCGGCGGGCCAGTTTGAGGTCTATTACCAACCGATCATCGACATTACCAGCGGCCGGGCGATTAAGGCCGAAGCGCTGTTGCGCTGGCAACATCCCGAGCTGGGCATGGTGCCGCCGGACCGGTTTATTCCGATAGCCGAAGAAACCGACCTGATCCAGGAGATCGGCGCCTGGGTATTCCGAGAGGCTGCGAATACGGTCAAGCTTTGGCATGAGCTGGAACAAGGAGATGGCGTACCTCAGATTAGCGTCAACATGTCGCCGCGCCAGTTCATCAAGGATGGCGGAGTGCGAGCGATTATTGATTATTTACAGGCCATGGACCTGAATCCATCCTATCTCGTCGTCGAAATTACCGAAGGTCTGTTATTGGATGACAGCATGGCTATTACCGAAAAACTGGAGCTATTGCGCGCGGCAGGGATTCAGCTTTCGCTGGATGACTTCGGCACCGGCTATTCAGCGATGGCTTATTTGAAAAAATTTAACATTGATTACTTGAAAATCGACCGCTCTTTCGTCCGCGATCTGGAAACCGATCCCGGCGACCGAGCAATCGCGGAAGCTATTGTGGTGATGGCGCACCGCTTGGGCTTGAAGGTGATCGCCGAAGGCGTGGAAACCGAAGGCCAGCTCGCCTTACTGGCTGAAGCGGGCTGCGAATATGTTCAAGGTTACCTGTATGCCAAACCGATGCCGGTCGAAACGTTTTTGAACTATGTCGTAGAGCGATAGTCTTGGGTTAATGTTTTTGTAGGTAAGTCTTTAATTGAGGTTAAGTGGATTTTAGCGGTATTTCGTAGTCAACAAACGGCACATAACTATCAACAGAAAAAGCGCAAATACATACTGCTTAACAGGTCTAACAGCGCTGATAAACCGTTGGGTCAAGTCGGAATAATAAAGTCACGGGCGGCGTGCGCAACTAAACCGGTTTGCCCAGTAACGGTTTTTAAGGCTGGACACCAGTACCTTCCCGGTGCGCTGGCTAGGCGCATGAATAAAATTATCATTATTGACATAAATCCCGACATGAGAGAAAGGCTTACCGTTGGTATTAAAAAAAACCAGGTCGCCGGAATGAAGATCATTTTCAGGGACTTGGTTCAGCGACTGGGCCATTGCCTGAACCGTACGCGGCAACGCTATGCCCTGATGCCCGTAGACATGCTGAACAAAGCCGCTGCAATCGAAACCTTCTTCGGGTGAGCTTTTACCGTAACGATAAGGCGTGCCCTGCAAACTCAGCGCGTAACTGACCATTGGCGGGTAGTAATCCGCAACCGGTTGGATTTCGGGGGCACTGGCGCAGCCGTAAAACAAAGCTATTGCCGTGAGTAAAACGCCCCGAATAAAAAAACAGCGATAGTTTTTAAGGCCGGACGTGTTCACAAATTGATAACCCTTGATTGTGAGTAGAAATTATCTATAAGGATAAGCCATTGCCGGCAAAATGGCTATGGAACAGATCGCGTCCGAGGCTGTGAAAGTATTATCTAAATCAGACTAAAAAAATTATTTACCACAGAGAACACGAACGACTGCAGGGATGCAGGAGGTAGAGCAACGCAGGAGCAGTTGCCGAGGACACGAAGAAAATAATCTTGTTAATTCATGGCATTAAAAACTTCGTGCTCTTCGTGTCCTTCGTGGTGAATGCTTTGATTTTGTTCTAACACGAATACTTTCACAGTCTCGTACCCGCTTCGATCATTCTTTGCAGAGGCGGCACAATTGCCTGCCGTTGCATGGAAATTGCAATCATCCTCGCACCCAGCCTTGCGTCCAGATAGAATAGGCAGCTTTCACTTAGCCATTGAGACAGCTTTTTATGAAAATTAAAGTCTTTTTTATCTGCCTGTGCCTGTTTGCTTCAGGTACCGGTTATGCGGCGGGAAAACCCGTCATCCGTATCGGCGTTCAGGCGGCCGGCACAGTCGATTGGGAACTGGCGGCTTTACAGGATAATCCTCAGGCTGATTTTCAACTGCAAATACAGCATTTAGCCAATGCGGAAGCGGGCAAAATTGCGTTGCAATCCGGCGCTGTCGACATGATTGTGTCTGACTGGATTTGGGTCTCCAGAATGCGCGCTACAGGGTCCGATTTTACCTTTTACCCTTATTCGAATACTTCAGGCGGTTTGGTTGTCGCAAAAGACAGCCCTATCCATTCGATCAAAGACCTCAAAGGCAAACGGCTGGGAATTGCCGGAGGCGAGCTGGATAAAAACTGGTTATTGTTACAGGCTTTGGCTCAGCAAGAGCAACTGGATTTAAACGCTTCGGTGGAAAAAGTCTTCGGCGCACCGCCGCTGATTAATGAGCAAATCAAGCAAAATCGCGTGGATGCCGCCCTCACCTATTGGCATTTTGCCGCCCGGCTTGAAGTCCAAGGCTACCGCCAAATCATCGACGGCAAGGGGATTTTAAGAGGCTTGGGAATTCAGGAAGACGTGCCGAGCATAGGTTATGTATTCAAGCAAAGCTGGGCAAACGACCATAAACAGGCCGTCAGCAGTTTTTTTAACGCCGGCAAACAAGCAAAGAATCAACTGTGCACATCCGATACCGCTTGGCAAAGAATCGTTCCGTTAACCAAGGAAAAAGATGCGCCCACGCTAGCCAAATTGCGCCAGCGTTATTGCGAAGGCGGCGTTGAACATTGGGGGCAACCGGAGCAACAGGCGGCGGGCCGCATTTATTCGATGCTCCGCTCCTTAAGCAACAATCAGCTAACAGGCCAATCGGAAAACCTGCAACCCGGCACCTTCTGGTCGATTGAATAATTTGAGTCACTTCGAACGCTTTTTGCCCATCTTGTCATTGCTGGCTTTTTTAGCGCTCTGGCAAGGATTAGCGGTTTATTTAAACAGCAACACGCTGCCGACTCCGGTAGCGGTAGCCTTGGTTTTCTGGCAGGGCTGCATGTCAGGGCAACTGCCTTTTCATCTAGGCGTTACCTTGCTCCGGCTGGTGGTCAGTTTTACTGTTGCGATGTTGCTGGGTTGCGCGATTGGCATCGTGCTGGGACGCAATCAAAAGCTCGATGCGTTCTTCGACAACTGGCTGGTGATTTTTTTAAATGTCCCGGCGCTGGTCACCATTATCTTGTGCTACGTTTGGTTCGGGCTGGTCGAATCGGCTGCGATACTCGCCGTGGTTATCAACAAACTGCCCAACGTCATTGTCACGATCCGGGAAGGCACGCGCGCACTGGACCAGGATTTACTGGAAATGGCGCGTTGCTACCGTTTCAGCAAACGTAAGACGCTGGTTCATGTGATCTGGCCGCAACTGCATCCGTTTGTGATGGGGGCAACTCGTTCGGGTCTGGCCTTGATCTGGAAAATCATTCTGGTGGTCGAGCTGTTAGGCCGCAGCAACGGTATGGGCTATCAGCTGCATTTGTTCTTCCAGCTATTTGATGTCGCCAGCATTCTGGCTTATACCATCGCTTTTGTTGCGGTCATTCAGCTGATAGAGCTGCTGATATTAAAACCGCTGGACAAGAAAGCGTTGCGGTGGCGCAGATGACTGACATCCAAATCAATATCAGCAACAAAACCTATCCGACCGCGACGAAGCCAAGTATCGAAGGCCTTAAGCTGTCGCTGAATTCGAATGAATTCACTTGCCTGGTCGGTCCGTCCGGCTGCGGCAAAACCACGCTGTTGAATATTATTGCCGGCCTGGATAATGATTACGATGGCGACATATTGGTGGGCCAGCAACACACACACCCGAAGATCGGCTACATTTTCCAAAACCCGCGCCTGTTGCCTTGGCGGACGGTCAGGGAAAACATTGAGCTGGCGCTGGAGGGCAATCCGTCTCCCGAAGTCATTGACGAATTGCTTGAGATCATGCAGTTAACGGCAGCGCAACATGTTTACCCCGAACGTTTGTCGTTGGGCATGAGCCGCCGCGTCGCTATTATCAGAGCATTTGCCGTCGATCCTGAAGTGTTGCTGATGGATGAGCCGTTTGTGTCGCTGGATGCGCCGACTGCAAGACAAGTCCGGGAATTGTTATTGAAACTGTGGCAACAACGCCCGCATACCGTTTTGTTTGTCACCCATGATCTGCGCGAAGCCATTGCGCTGGCTGACCGGCTGGTATTTTTGTCGGCATCGCCGATGCGGGTCGTTAGCGAAATCACTGTCCCTATCGCCCGGAGCGAGCGAGGAAACGAGCTTGCTATTGAATCTTTCAGACAGCAGTTACTGAAAAATCATCCCGAAATAAAACCGCTTTTATGACCGTTTTCCTGCTGGAAAAACAGTTGCGGATTCGCCCAAAATACCCGATACTCTTTGGCTCCAAGCCTTGTTACAGGGGGATTCACGTCGGGCTATTCTGCCGATCTGTCCAGCGGGGCTTGCTGTACAACTACCCAAGGTTAATATCATATGAAAAAAACAATTATCTTAGGATTGACGACTGCTGTTATTGCATTGGCTTCATTTACCGCATCAGCTGGAAACGACGACCAATATCCCGCTGCAAATTTTCAACCTAAAGTCGTCTATATCGACAAAGATGTAGTTAAGCCTTCACCCAAATGCCCCGACCAAAAGTCTGCAGAACCTGCTGAAAAGGTCGCCGAGTTTGATCCTAAATACCCGGCCGCCAACTTTACCCCTAAAGTCATTTATCCATAACCCGGATTTTTAAAAGGTGAGCCTTGAAGCGGGTTCACCTTTTACCGCCTCCTCCGCTTTAGCGCCTCAACTCTGTCTGGCCCTTAAAGATATTTAAACAACGATAATTCTTTTATCTTGGTAAAAGTCTGTTGCGCCGCCTGCAACGCAGTGGTTTGCAGCTGATACTGGCTAATTGCATCGGCATAATCAAGATCTTGAGTTTCAGAAAGCGTGCTCTTGGTATCTATGACGTATTTTTTATTTTGGGATTCTTGGTTATCCAGCGCGTTCAGCCTCGCTCCGACACTGGATCTTGCATCCAGGAAATTGCCCAATGCCGCATCAAGATCGGTTAACACATCGCTAAGCTGAGCCTGAAATGTCTGCGCGCCGGCTCCTGCGTTGACCTGACCATCGGCGAACCCGGCATCCGTTAAAAATGTTCCTGAAGTGTTATTTATTTGTATGCTGGAAGTCGCGCCTGTCGCAAGCGAAGCAAACTCGATTTTATTGCCGTTGCTCCGCGCTTGAATAGATCCGCTAAAGCCGCCCGCGGTAAGTTGCGCATTAATCTCGGTGACCATGCTGTTCATATCGGTAAACTTTTGCCCGCTCAGATCTATCGGCGCAGTGACTCCGCCGTTGGCGACCAAGTCAAATTTCGCTGTAGACGCTGTGTAATCCAAGCCGTAGCGCAAAAACCGGTCTCCGGCTATCGCTCCGGAACTGGCATTAAGCGACGCGCCCAAGCCGTCAGATAGCGCTTTTAAGGTATTGAAAACACTGCGTTTGCCATTCTCATCAGCGGCCTGACTGCTCGAATTGATGTTTTCAAATACATTGAAGCCTAAATCGCCATCGGCAACTTGCCTTGTTGGGCTGATTTGCAAAGCCCGCTGTTGTGGCCCGCCTTGATAGACATAGATGCCTGTTGTGGCGTTCTTCGCGAAAGCCGGTACCGTCGCAAGGTCGCCTGAAAAAATATATTCGCCATTGGCATTCTTGGTATTGGCCACCCCGGCTAATTCTTCAAGCAGCTGATCCACTTCATACTTGATCGCCAGCCTGTCACTACTGTTTAAGGTATCGTTTTTAGCTTGGATGGTCAGGTCCTTGGCTTTATACATGATGTTATTTGCTGCTTCCAGAACCGATTCCTCAAGGTTCAACCGTCCGCGGGTAGCGGCGATATTACTTTGGTACTGCTCTGTTTTTGTAATCGATTTGTCTAAATCCAATATTCTTGCCGCAGCTGCCGGATTTTCGGCCGGCGCCGATATTTTAAGCCCTGAACTCAATTGCTGCTGTAACTTAGCCAGTTTGACTTGCTGGCTGCTCATCGCATTAAAACTCAGCTGTTGCGACCATGCTGTTGAAATTCTCATTGCTATAACTCCTACCTAACTGCGCCTATCAAAGTGTCGAATAAGGATCTGGCTATCGAAATGGCTTGGGCGGATGCCTGATAAGCCTGTTGAAACTTTAGCAGGTTAGCGGCCTCTTCATCCAAGTTTACCCCTGCCAGTCCTTCCCTTGATTCTCTGGCCTGATTTAATAGAGTTTGCTGAGCCGAAGAACTAAGCTCCGAAGCTCGCGTCAAGCTCCCGACACCGGAAACAATCTGCCCATAGGCCCCATTAAATGAGGTACTCCCGCCTAACATGCCTAACTTGTTACCAAGATTTGCCAATTTCAGCGCATTGCTGTTATCGCCGGGCATCGGACCTTTAATAATTACGGGATTACCCGCCCCGTCCAGTACCGGCAGTTTGGTCGCGGGATCGATTTCAATATTAGTGGCTGCCGCTATTTTTTTAGGATCAGTAATATTGACACCGATTTTCTGGGCCGCGTTATAGGTCGGTCTGGCTAAAAACTCATCCCCGGCCGATATAGTTTGTCCCCCACTTAAATCGACAGTGATACCGATACCCGGTAAGGCGCTTACATCGATATTTACCGGTTGAGTCGAGGCAAACGATAAGGTAAAAACTCCCGTGGCCGGCACCGTGTCGGTGGCTGTGAGATTAATCACCTGATTATCGCGAACCCTGGTCAGTGTGTAATCGGTTCCGCCAACATACTTCAATTTAAAATCGCTAAAATCCAGGTTGCCGGCCGCCGACGGGTTGACATTCACATCCTGAAAATTAACTTTGACAGTTGCATTACCGGTATTAAGCGGGTTTTTTATAACCGGAATTTTTTCAACGCCGGAAAAATTAAATAACGCCAATCCGGCCGTACCGCTCAAGTCAAAACCTTTTTCATGAAGCGCATTAACCTCCATCGCCAGACCCGCCGCAACCATGCCCAATTGTTGCTGAGCAGGGTCCAGCACTTCATCCCGAAAACTTAAGGAGCCGGCCAACGAACCGCCGCTGATTTGGCTGGTTACATTATTGACGCCACTAGGGGTCTTAAGCCCGATTTCCAGACGGTTTGGATCGTATTCAGACTGAAACGCGGTAAATTCCGCCGCATTGCCGTTAAGAACCAGCGTTTGTCCATTGCCGATAAAAACACTGGTGCTTCCGTCCTTTTGCGGAACAACAGAGACATTGACGATTTCAGCTAACTTCGAAAGCAAAGCATCCTGTTGATCCAGCAAGTCGTTGGGCTGTATTGAACCGCCTGTTCTGCCTATGCTCGAAGTGATCTGCGTATTAATATTGGCGATAGACTTAGCCAACGAATTAATATCGTTAACCATGGCTCCTATATCGTTATTATTCTGCGTGCGTATCTCTTCAAACCGGCTGGACAATGCATTGAAATTTTGTGCCAAGGTTTCTGCCTCAGACAGCAGCACCTGCCTGGAAGGAATCGAGGTAGGGTCATTCGCTACGTCATTCAAGGCATTAAAAAAGCGGTTCATCGGAGGCACCATTCCGGTGCTGGGGTCGGCCATTATATTATCGACCCGAGTAGACAGCTGACGGTAACGGTCGGCGTCCCCGAATGCTGAAAGGCTGGAATTTAATTGCTTGTTAATAAACTGGTCATAACTGCGCGTGATGCTAGTCACTTGCACGCCCTGACCGACATATCCATAGACGGCATGTAGTGCCGGCATAGTGCTCTGCTGCACCCGCTGGCGACTATAGCCCTCGGTATTGACGTTGGAAATATTATGCTGAACCGTTTCCAATGAACGCTGAGCGGCCATCAGGCCTGAGAGTGATGTTGATAATAATCCGCTCATGAATGCGCCCTATTCTGTAAATTAGAGATAAAACTTAATCGTCTCATTGATTCATCGCCATTATTGCGTCAGGCTCAAATTCAGCCATCGTGTTGCCTTGATAGATACTCATGACCTTGTCGGCATACTTCGGATCAGTTGCATAACCCGCTCGCTGTAATTCATGCATATATTGTTCCGCATTACCCGCTTTTTTCAAGGCATCGCCATAACGCGGATTATTTTTTATAAAGTCGACATAATCCTTAAAGCTGTCCTCGAACGAATCGTAGGATCTAAACCCGGCATTCACTTTTTTAGCGATACCTTGATCGAATTCCAGCGTTGCCACTTGCGCCTGTTTACCCTGCCAAGCCTTGTCGGCTTTGATGTTAAACAGGTTGAAACTGTTGCTGCCGTTACTATGGTGTATGACCGAACGCCCCCAACCGCTTTCCAAGGCCGCTTGCGCCAAAATGACCTTGGGTTCCACGCCCAATTCCTTGGCAGCCTGGACTGCTAAGGGGTGCAGTCGCCTGACAAACTCTTCTGCCGACTGTATCGGCTGCGCGTGACCGGACTTTAATGCGCTCATGGATTGCGTCGGCAAAATGTTGCCGCTATTGAACGGAAACTCAGTCATCTCATCCAGTGAGCTTGTATCCTGAGTGTAAGGCGTGATCTTAGCCTGGTCTTCTGTAGCGCTGACAGAATTGCCGGCCTTGCCGCCTGCCTGCCGGTTAACGGCATGAGCCCGCTCGGAGCTGCTACGCGATAGGCTTCCCGATCTGTTCAGGTAATCTTCAATATCCTGTTTCTCATGCTTAGGCTTATCGGGGCTCAATTGTTTGACGATCAAGTCCGCCAAACCGACGCCGGGAGATCCCGCCAAATGCACGGCTAACTGCTGGTCATACATATCATTGTAGAATTTGCTTTGGTCGCTATCCATCGCACCGTCTGCCAACTTGGCTTCGCGCATGCTTTTAAGCACGTTGTTCAAGAAAATCGATTCGAATTGCTTGGCAACTTCTTTCAAGGCTTCCGGCGACTCTTTTCTGGCTTGGCCTTTTAATTTAGCCAAGCCGTTAAAGTCGGTATAAACATCGGCACTTTTGGGTCCACTTAACATCTCAACCTCCGCATGAATCGAATGCGTGATAGCAATCCGCCACGGTCAACGACAACTTTAGATAACGATCAATTCGGCATGCAAGGAGCCGGCTGACTTCAGCGCTTCAAGAATAGCCACCAAATCGCTGGGTGCGGCGCCTACGTTGTTGACTGCCTTAACAATTTCATCCAGGGACACGCCGGGATTAAACACAAACATGTGATTTTTTTCTTCTTCAACTTTTATATTAGAGCTCGGTGTGACGGCCGTTTGCCCATTGGAGAATGCGTTTGGCTGGCTGACTTGCGGATCTTCGCTGATGGTGACCGTCAAGCTGCCATGAGACACCGCCGAAGGCTGCACTCTGACTTTGCCGTTAATCACGACTGTCCCGGTGCGCGAGTTCACAATCACGCGCGCCGGTGCGTCATCCGGGATGACCGTCATGTTTTCGACTACCGAAGCAAACGTGACCTTCTGGCCCGGATCTGCCGGCGCGCGTACTCTGACCGAAGTCGCATCGATTGCTTTTGCGGTATTGGCGCCCAATATTTTGTTAATAGACTCCGCCATGCGGTTGGCTGTCGTAAAATCCGACGAGTGCAGATTAAAAACCAAGGCATCGCCATCAGCAAAAGACGTGCTGACGGTACGCTCGACGGTTGCGCCGTTGGGAATGCGGCCCACGTTAGGATTATTGACGGTAACGCTAGAACCATCCTGACCTGAAGCACTGAGGCCGCTGACCACCAGACTGCCCTGCGCGATCGCATAAACCTGTCCGTCAGCCCCTTTCAGCGGACTCATTAACAAGGTTCCGCCCCGTAAACTTTTTGCATCGCCCAGAGAGGAAACGGTGACATCGATCGCTTGACCCGGTTTGGCGAATGGCGGAAGTTCGGCCTGGATGGAGACCGCCGCAATGTTTTTGGCTTTAGGGTCAATGCCCGGCGGCAAGGTAATGCCGAGACGCGTCAACATATTGCGCAAGCTCTGACCGGTAAAGGTCGTTTTATCGCCGGATTTATCCAGACCGACCACTAAGCCGTAGCCGACCAGCTGATTGCTGCGTACGCCCTCGATGGAGGCGATATCCTTGATGCGTTCGGCATAAACCGAACCGCTGAAAGCAATGCCCAGCAGCATTAACAAGATAAGGCGTTTAGGTAGCGTGTTCATGTCAAAAATCCTTATCTTAGAATGGAAACCATGGGCTATTCAGAACCCTTGCCAGCCAACCCATTTTACTGGCGTCGGCCATGGCGCCTTCGCCGACATACATAATGGTTACATCAGCCACTTTGTCGGAAGTGATAATGTTGCCTGCGTTTATATCGACCGGCCTGACGATGCCGGATAGCCTGATGAATTCATCGCCTTGGTTTAACGTGACTCTTTTCTCGCCCCGCACGCTTAAATTGCCGTTCGGCAACACATCGACAACCGTGACGGAAATATTGCCGATTAAGCTATTGCTTTGGTTGGCCTTGCCCTCCCCGTCAAATTCCCTGTTCGCCTCCAGATTAGCGTTAAAATCGTTACCGGTCAGGACCTTTGCTCCCAGCGTATACATCGAAGGCGCGGTAACTTCCATATTGGTGTCTTTTTTGGTTCTAAGATCGTCGGCTTTTTTCGCCTGGGTTCTCTCCAGCAGCGTAATGGTCAGCACATCCCCGATCCTTTTTGCCGTTTGGTCTTCAAACAGACGCGTATCGTAGCCGGACTGATAGATCGATCCGCTGTTTTGCACAGGGGGCCTTAAATCGGCTGGGGCAACCGGAGCAAATGCCGGATCTCTTGGCGGTATCGGCGTACAAGCCTCTAACAGTGACAGCATGACTGCGAGGAAGGCAAAACGGCGCCTGGAACACACCGTGAAAACCGCTTTTTGAATTATCATGCCGCTCACCCTAACTTATAATTGTTGCGTCACAAAGGACAGCATCTGATCGGTTGTCGAAATCGCCTTGGAGTTCATTTCATAAGCCCGTTGCGTTTCAATCATACTGACCAACTCCTCGACAACATTGACGTTGGAAGTTTCCAAGGAGCCTTGTACCAAAGTGCCATATTCCGCTTCCCCCGGCGTACCTATAATCGGCGCGCCGCTGGCGGCGGATTCGCGGTAGAGGTTTTCGCCGATCGCCTCCAAGCCGGTAGGATTGATAAAATTCGCGGTCTGAATTTGTCCTAACACGCTCGGTGCGGCAACACCCGGCAACTTGGCGGATACCGTACCGTCAGTGCCGATAGTAATGCTTTCGGCATCTTGCGGCACAGTGATCGCCGGATTCAGCGTCAATCCGCCTGAGGTAACCAACTGACCGGTTGCGTCTAATTTTAAAGAGCCGTCACGGGTATAATTGGTATCGCCGTTCGGCATTAGGATTTGCAGGAAGCCCCGGCCATTTATTGCCACATCCAGCGCATTATCGGTCGGCTGAACATTGCCTTGGGTATGCAGTTTTTCGGTTGCCACCGTTCTTACCCCGGTTCCTAACTGCAAGCCGGTCGGTAATTGGGTATTTTGCGTGGATTGCCCGCCAACTTGGCGAATATTCTGATACATCAGGTCTTCAAAAACGGCCCGGCCTCTTTTAAACCCTGTGGTATTTACGTTTGCTAAGTTATTGGAAATAACCGCCATTCTTGTTTGCTGGGCGTCCAGACCGGATTTAGCCACCCATAATGCACGTTCTGTCATGATAATCTCCTCAGTGCCAATTTATTGTCTTGCTTAAACTAAAAGCATGATCCATGCCATATCTGATTGAGCACACAGATCCCAACTCAATTTCCAAAAAAAAGCCGAGCTAGGCTCGGCTTTCTTGAAATCTTGCTGCACGATTCTTATCACATCTGTATCAGCTTGGCCCCTACTGCCGAATTTTCATCGACGCTCTTCATCACCTTGGTTTGCAGCTCGAAATTCCTTGCCAACTCAATCATGTCCACCATGGCGCTGATTGCGTTCACGTTACTGCCTTCCAGTACACCCTGCGCCAACCTGACATCAGCATTGGCTGCCACTGGCTGGCCATCTTTAGTGCGTAGCAAACCATCGTTGGATTTTTCCAGATTTTCCGACGCCGCCTGGACCAGTTTAATCCGGCCAACCTCTACCTGGGTTGTCGCATTACCGGAACCCAGCGGGATAATGCTGATAGTGCCGTCACTGCCTATGGTGACCTTTTCGGCCGGCTGAACGGTGATCGGCCCATCCTGTCCCAGCACGTTCAAGCCCGCTCCGGTCTGCAAGAAACCTTGCGGAGTGATGCGCAGGTCACCGGCACGCGTATAGGCTTCTTTACCGTCCGCTCCCTGAACGGCAAGATAACCTTCGCCGTTGATAGCCACATCCAGATCGCCGCCCGTTGTCTGCATTGCGCCGGTGGAAAAATCGAGCCCGGGTTTTTCATTCATCGCATAAACCCGGGTAGGAAAGCCTGCACCGTATACAGGCCTGCTGCGGAATTGCTCCAAATCCGATTTAAATCCGGTGGTCTGGGTATTCGCCAAATTATTGGCGTTTGCCGTTTGAGCCAGCAACGTTTGCTTGGCGCCGCTCATTGCGATATATAAACTACGGTCCATAACATCTCCCCTTTACTTTAAAACCAGAACTTTAAAACAAAACTAAAGCAAACATTATTCCAGCAGCTTCAAGCTATCAAATTATGCATTCAGGATAGTTTGTATCAGGGTTTTCTCGGTGGTGATGGTTTGGGAATTAGCCTGATAAGCCTGCTGCGCAATAATCAGCTTAACCAACTGCTCGGATAAATCCACATTCGAGCCTTCCAAAGCTGACGATTGAATATCCCCAAAGTTATTGTCTCCGGCCGCGCCATAAATAGGCGCCCCGGAACTTGAAGTCTTCGCCCATTCCGAATCCCCTAATTTAGCCAATGCTTGATTGCTTTGAAACCGCGCCAACGCCACCTGCCCTAAAGCCTTGGAGCCGCCGTTACTATACCTTGCAAACACTACGCCGACATCGTCGACATCAATGCCGGTCAAATTCCCGGCAGGCAAACCATCCTGATCCAGGCCATTAACGCTAAAAGGCGTAGCGAATTGGGTGCTGCCATAAAAGTCTATATCGAATGTCATCGGATCAACGCTGATATTAGGATTAATTTTTGATAAATCAATATTTCCAAAATCTACCTTGGTCGTTTGCGAAGAGCCGGCAGCGGCGGCGGCAACCGCATTATCATAAGCAACAGCCGCTGCTTGGGCGGCAAGCGCATCTGCAGCCGCAGTAGCGGCAAGGCCCGCTGCCGTGGTTCCGGTTGCACCGTCAACGACAAGCGCGGCAGAGGTTGCATAAGCTGCAGCAGATGCGGCGGCAGTAGCAGCCTTCGTTTTAGCATCAAGAGCAAGAGCCGCCGCTGGAGCACCAAGCGTGCTATTAATAGAGGCGGCGACATTAGCAGCAGAGGTAGCCGATGCCGATGCCACCAAAGCCTGGGCAAGAGCGGCTGCAGCAAGAGGCGCAGTATATGACCCCCCAGCGGTCGCCGCTGCAGCGGTAGATGCGGCGGCAGTATCAGTAACTGTTTTATTCGCCGCTGTCACAATCGCAGTAGTAATAACGGCGGCCGCGCGCGTACCGACTTCATTTAGCAATCCTGATTCGGTGAAAGACATCGGTATGGGTAATCCGGGAGTGTTAACTGTTGCTGACACTGTCGATGTCGGCGCCGTTGCCGGCGGCACAGCCTGCCCCCCTGTCGTAATACCAAAACCATCGAGAAACAAATAAGCATTCCATACGTTAGCCACAGGTGTTTTCACATAATAGGTAGATGCGATGTGCGCATTACCTTGGGTATCATAAGTAGTGATCGATGTTGTATTGTTGTAGGACAAAGGATTGGTAGGATCAAACACGGTAGTTGACGGTTGACTGGCTGCTCCGTTGATATTCAATTTCATATTGATATTTTCAGTGGCATTAGGCAAGCCCTGGGCGGTATCAATAGTCAGCGGCTTAAAAACCCCGACGCTAAAACCTTCCGCCGCAGTCGTGCCGTTTGGTGCAAAAGCCAATAAATACTGGCCCTTGTCATTAACCACATTACCTGAGCTGTCCAATTGGAAAGCGCCGTTGCGGGTATAGGCACTGGGAACCGAAGGATCGACCGGTCCGGATGGATTAGCAGGATCAGGAAGATTCACGGTGTCAGCCAGCACAAAAAAACCATTGCCTCTAATGGCAAGATCGAGGCTGTTTTGGGTGGATTCAATGTTACCGTCCCTAAATTGCTGCGCTACTTCCGTGACTCTCACACCGGAGCCCGCCTGAGTCTTGCTAACTCCGCCAATACTGGACGCATAGACATCGGCAAATTCCGCCCGTGATTCTTTAAAACCGGTAGTTTGCGAGTTGGCAATATTATTGCCAGTTACTTGTAAACTTGTTGATGCGGCTTTTAATCCGCTTAATGCTGTTGCAAAACCCATATTACACCCCCAATCCTAAAGAATTTGTTTAATCTGATTAAAATTGACACTGTCCAACCCGGTCAGATCAACTTTAATACCATTTGCGCCACTGCCCATGGTTACACCTTCAACGCGTGAAAAAATTTCCGTTTCCAACGCAGTATTTTTTCCATCAATAGCCGTTGTGGCTTGAATTTTATAAACGCCCGGGCTAACCATGACCTCATTTGAATTCAGGCCATCCCAAACAAAAGGCATTTTTCCCGCAGCATGAGGTCCCATATCCTTAGTTAAAACAACTGCACCTGTAGCCGCATCGGTTACCGTGACTTTAACGTTGGCTGCACTGCTCGGTATATTAATATTGCCCGCTATCTTGCCTCCGACCTCTAAGTTTCCCTGAGAGCTCGGCACAGATACATATCGCCCCACTAAACCTGTAGCTTGTAATGCCTGACTGGAGTTGATTGAACTGGCAAAATCACCGAATGATTTTTGCAAATCCTGGATACCGGCTACCGTCCCAAACTGCGCCATTTGCGTTAAAAATTCGCCATTTTGCATGGGTTGCGTGGGATCCTGATGGGTCATCTGGGTGGTCATTAATTTTAAAAACTGATCTTGCCCTAATGAAGTTTTTTTAGTTGCTGACGACGATTCCGATTTGGGCGTTACGGTGTATTTGCTGTAGTCATTTACTGCACCTTGAATAGCCATTTTTATCCCCTTACTGTCCCATTTTTAAAGTCTGAAGCATCATCTGTTTTGCTGTGTTCAGCACTTCAATATTATTTTGATAAGAACGTGATGCCGACATCATATTGGCCATCTCTTCGACGGTATTAACATTCGATTTAAAGATATAACCGTCTTTATCGGCCATAGGATGATGCGGGGCATACTCCATAACAGGAGCATCCTGGCTCTCGACCACACCCAGCACATTCACTTTACTGGTGGCATTCTGCGTATTCATGGCCTTATCGAGTTCAGCCGCGAACACCGGCTGCCTGGATTTATAAACCTCAGCCGCGCTACTGGCGATACTGTTCGCATTGGATATATTACTTGCGACCAGATTGAGCCTTAATGACTGTGCATTCATGCCGCTACCGGCAATATCGAATATACTTAAACCCGCCATGACTATTGCCCCTTCAGCGCGGTCATCAGACCGGAAAACTTATTATTAATGAACTGCAAACTGGCCTGGTACTGCACCGCATTTTCAGCATACTTAGCTTGTTCTACATGCGCTTCGACAGTATTACCATCCAAGGAAACCTGATTAGGATTCCTATACATTAAATTTGCGCCAAATAGTTGTTGCGGTGACGCAATATGTCCGGCATGAGTACGTTCCATACTCACGCCTGAAGCCATGCTTTGTTTTAACACCGCCTTAAAATCCACATCTCGCGCTTTAAAGTTCGGTGTGTCCGCATTTGCCAAGTTAGCAGCCAGTATTTCGCCGCGCTTTTCCCGGAAAGCCAGGGCCTTAGGCTCAATACCTAGTGCCGTGTCAAAATTAATAGCCATGATGTACCTCCTGATTATTCATGAAAAAACTAAAAGCATTCCATATGCCAAAAAAACATATTCAATTAATAATCAATAAGATGAGATTTTTTCAATTATTTACCTCTCTTCTACAGCTGATTATGATTAAAATACTTTTGAATAACCCGGCAAGAAATAGCCGCCAATAACTAACAATAGAGCGGCCAGAGATAAAGCAGCCTGTCAATAAATTGACTGGCATCTAAAATAACTATGCATCAATCCTGTTTGGCAATGCATAAGCCATATAACTGATTTAACAATGACAAAAAACCTCCTACTCATTTTGGCAACGGCCTTTATTACGTGCTCCACGGCTTACGCAGAACAAGGTTCGCAATCGCACGAGTCGATTGCCGAGGCCATTAACAGTTTTATTGCCCAAAATATAAATTTGCCGGGCGAATATGAGGTGAGCCTAACCCCTTTAGACAGCCGATTAAACTTGCCGCAATGCACCGAACCGCTGGAGGCATATACAGCAAATGGTTTAATTAAAGCGGGCAGAATGACAATCGGCGTGCGCTGTAATACGGAAAAAAAATGGTCAATTTTTACTTCAGCCATCATCAAAACTTATCAAATGGTCGTGGTCTTATCTCAACCGATACAGAGAGGTGAAATCTTTACCCGGCAGCATCTTGCAATCGAAAAAAGGGAAGTGTCTAATCTCCGGGAAGATTTTGTCACTCAAATAGAACAAATTGAAAATAAGCAAGCCACGCGCCAATTAAATACTGGAGCCGTTATCAGCCTGAGAAACCTTGTCGAGCCTAAACTGATAAAAAGAGGGGATAAAGTTGTGATCAGCACAACGAAACCGGACTTTTCTATCAGAATGAGCGGAGTAGCCATGATGGATGGAGTAAAAGGACAACTGATCAAGGTTAAAAATCAGAACTCGGGGCGCGTCCTTAATGCCACAGTTATAGAACCCGGATTGGTCTCTGTGAATTATTGAGTTCACACATAAACCCGGCAAATAAAAATTAAAGGTTATCGCCATACTGCCGATAAAACTTGCAAACGAGGAATATATTGAGGAACATGACATGGCTATTGAAATAACCGGCAGATCAAACAGCCCGACGCCCATCAAAACAACTCCAAAAGCTGGAGTCGAAAGTGAAAAAAAGGTTGCTGTTAGCACTCCGGAAAACAGTGATGTTGTTGCTCTCACAACAACTCAGGAAATAAAGAAGGCCTTTGGCCCATCCTCTGCATCGCCTGTTGATATTGACCGAGTCAACTCGATTAAAAAGGCGCTTGCTGACGGCAGCTACCAGATTAATGCCGAAAAAGTTGCCAAGAAAATGATTGAATTTGAGAAGTTAATGCCCTAAATGCATAGTACATGACTATGATAAAACAGACATATCCTATTACAGAGCAACTGGTCCGCAATGCGCTTCAATTGGCGCAGCAGCTTGTTCAGGAGCTCAATCGGGAGACTGATGCGTTAAAAAAAACGCACCAGGCTGAACTGATCAACAGTATCGCTGCGAGTAAAAAGCAACTGGTTGCGCAACTGGAACAGTTCAACACGCAAATCGCCCAAGTTTTGGCAACCGAAAAATTGCCTAACGATCAGAATAGCATTAAGGAATATTTTAGCCGGGCTGAAGCAGCCAACCTATCAACCGCCGAATTAATCGGCAACTGGACCCAGCTCATGATCGTTTGTGCGGAATGCAGAAACCTGAATGAACAAAACGGTGCAGGTATTGATCTTTTATCCCGCCACACCAAACGCTCACTGGACATTTTGAAAGGCAAACCGGAGTTTGCAAATACATACGGCTCTGACGGTTCGACCCAAAGCGATCGGCATAGTCGTACGCTGATTTCAGTATAGCCTAGTTTTTTTCATGCTCGGCAATACTCCTAGTCCCTCCTTTCGCGTCTATATTTTATTGGCATAAAAAGCTCTACCCGGTTTATCGGGCACTTCGAACAGAACAAATGAATTAAATACCTACCTATGGTACAATCTGCTCTGTTTTTGCCCCGATAGCTCAGCAGGATAGAGCGGTCCCCTCCTAAGGGACAGGCCGGTGGTTCAAATCCGCCTCGGGGCACCATTAATATCAACCACTTGAAATACTCCTGCTTATACCCACTCGCGACAAGAGACCGCATCTAACGCCAAACCTATTAAGACGCCAATATTCCTGCAATCAACTAGCCCCTGTTCTTTGCCCGCGTTTTTTATTTAATTTTCAACACCCTTTTCACAATGCTGTAAGACACTTGTCATCAGCAACCTTTTATTGAGATTCTAATTAATATGCCATTTACCACCCTCGGTTTATCTGACCCACTCCTGCGCGCCATTGCCGACGCCGGCTATACCACACCTTCCCCCATCCAGTCACAAGCTATTCCAGCCGTTCTAGGCGGCCATGACGTTCTGGCTGCGGCACAGACCGGAACAGGGAAAACAGCCGGATTCACTCTGCCCATCCTGCACCGCTTATCACAAAAGTCTTACGGCAGTAACCGGCCGGTCAGGGTCTTAATCTTGACTCCAACCCGAGAACTTGCTGCGCAAATAGGCGAATCGGTAAATAAATACGGAGCCCACCTGCATCCGCGCCTAAAATCCGAAGTCGTCTTCGGTGGAGTAAAGATCAATCCCCAGATGATGCGATTAAGAGGCGGCGTAGATATATTGGTCGCCACGCCAGGTCGGCTTTTAGACTTGGTCAACCAAAATGCGGTCAAGCTCGATCAAGTAGAAACACTGATACTTGACGAAGCGGACCGCATGTTGGATATGGGATTTATTAGAGATATCCGGAAAATCATCGCCTTGCTACCGAAAAAGCGCCAAAATCTGCTGTTTTCCGCGACTTTTTCAGAAGATATACGCAAGCTCACCACGGGGCTTCTGGTTAACCCGATAAAAATCGAAGTGGCTCCGCGCAACACTGCCGCAGAACTGGTTGAACAAACCGCTTATCTCGTCAATAAAGCCAGCAAGACCGAGCTGCTTTGCCATTTGATAAAAGAGAATAATTGGCAGCAGGTTTTGGTGTTCACTACCACCAAACACGGCGCGAATCGGCTCACCGAAAAACTCAACAAAATCGATATTAAGGCCGCCGCCATACACGGTAATAAAAGCCAGGGCGCCAGAACCAGTGCATTGGCAGGCTTTAAAGCCGGCGAAATCAGAGTGTTGGTAGCGACGGATGTGGCGGCGCGCGGCATTGATATCAACCTGTTGCCACATGTGGTCAATTTTGAACTGCCCCGCGCTGCGGAAGATTACGTGCATAGAATCGGCCGTACCGGACGAGCAGGCGAGGAAGGTCAAGCCATCTCATTGGTATCACATGATGAATACAATAGCCTGAGATTGGTTGAAAAGCTGATCGGCAAAGAGATTAAACGCGAACAAATTGCCGGTTTTGAGGCGTCCGCAGTTGCACCGCCCATGCCGCCAGAACCGCCACGAGGCCCGCGTCCCGCCAGAAACTCAAACCAACGCCGCAAACCCGCTGGCAATCAAGCCAATCACAAGCCTAGAGCAAAAAGCGCTTAGTTCTGCATAAGTCGGGTTACATTGCGCTAACCCGACAACCTCATCCCCACTGGGATTTGCGAACGTTAAAATTGCGTCCCTTTATTTTGCCGTTCCTCAAGCAAGCCAAGGCCTTGTCAACGCTGTCACGCTTGATAGCCACGTAGGCATGAGCATCAAAAATATCAATTTTGCCCACTTCACTGCCTTCGATTCCCGCTTCGCCGGTTAAAGCGCCCAATATATCTCCCGGGCGCACTTTATTCTTGCGCCCGCCGTCTACCCATAAGGTCACCATCGGCGCTTCGAAGCGCTGCTCTAAGCTCATTTGAAACGGCGCCACTTCATCCCATTTGGCGGGAGTATTTTGATACTCCTCAATCGCCTTAACCCGGTTTACTTCCTTTTCCGTGCATAAGCTTAACGCCAAGCCTTTTTTACCGGCGCGACCGGTGCGCCCGACTCGATGTACGTAAATTTCAGGGTCCCAAGGCAATTCATAATTAATCACCGCCTGCATATCCTTGATATCAAGGCCCCGCGCTGCAACGTCGGTCGCCACCAGCACCGAACAGCTCTTGTTGGCAAAACGCACCAATACCTGATCCCGATGCTTTTGCTCTAAATCGCCATGCAGCGCCTGAACCGAAAATCCGCTGTTTTCAAGCGCACTGGCCACATCCTGGCAATCTCTTTTAGTATTGCAAAAGACCACGGTTGATTCGGGTCGGTAATAGGATAAAAGATAACCCAGCGCATTTGTCCTTTTCGACTTTTCTACCTGATAAAAACGCTGTTCAATATCACTGTCGTGATGGCTGGTTTCTATACTGACGGAAACCGGCTTAAACTGGAATTTCTGGCTCATCTCCCGAATAGGATCGGCATAAGTCGCCGAGAACAGCAAGGTTTGCCGATGCGTCGGTGCGTATGAAATCACATCGGTAATAGCCTCTTCAAAACCCATATCCAACATCCGGTCCGCCTCGTCCAGCACCAGCACCTTTAAATTGCTCAAGCGTAAACTGCGTTTGCGCAGATGTTCCTGCAACCGTCCGGGGGTACCGACAACAACATGGACGCCATGCTCCAACGAACCCAGCTGTGGCCCGAAAGGCACGCCGCCGCATAAGGTCAGCACTTTAATGTTTTGCGTAAACCGGGCCAATCGCCGAATCTCTTTGCAAACCTGATCGGCAAGCTCACGAGTTGGACAGACTACCATCGCCTGAACCCTGAAACTGTTCAAGTCCAGCTTGGATAACAGACCAATGCCAAACGCGGCGGTTTTTCCGCTACCGGTTTTGGCCTGCGCTATCACATCCCTACCCTCAAGAATATGCGGCAGGCTCTCCGCCTGAATGGGGGTCAAGTGGGTATAACCCAAGGATTCGATGTTTTCAAGTAGGGCGGGTTTTAAAGCTAGGGAGGAAAATTCGGCAGTGTTCACGAGGACTCTTTATGTTGACGCAAATGGCGGCGAACTGCCGTCATTCAATCGCTTATGATACCAGATACGGGACATTTAAGGCGGATAAGGTTGATTTTTCAGTATAAATTCAATCTGGGGTGCAACGGCGGCATTCCCATGCCGAAACATGGGAACAAAACACAACAATTATTCTAATGATAGCTGGCTAGATCGACACATCGACAAACCCGTGCAAGCCACGTTTTGACTTAACTGCCAGCCAATCTTTCAATTGCTTTAACTCTTCGGTTTCTTCGAGACCGTCCAGGCTTTGTTTGTTTTTTAACAGCCGGAATGCTGACGACAGCACTTTATAGCGCTCACCGGTAATGCCCGCGCGCCTTAGTCCTACGGTGTTCAACTTGTAATGCCGGGCGGGGCGTCCGCCGATCAGCATAAACGGAATAACGTCCATATTTAGGCCGGTTGTACCCTGCACTATCGCATACGAGCCGATCCGACAAAACTGGTGTGCGACCACAGCCCCGCCGATGAAAACATTATTACCGACCTCGACAAAGCCGCCGATTGCGACATTATTGGCAAATATTGTGTTATTGCCAACTATGCAGTCATGCGCGACATGGCTGTTATTCATAAAAAAACAGCCGGAGCCGATACGTGTCTCGGCATGTTCTTTAGAGGCTCGGTGCGCTGTGAAGCCTTCTCTGAAAACATTATTGTCGCCGCAGGTAAGCCAGGAAACCGTTTCTGACTTAAAGCTGGTATCTTGCGGCAATCCGCCCAACACTGCATGCGGATGCAATATATTACCGTTACCCATTTTCACATGACTGTGCACTACGGCATGCGCGCCTACCTGACAGTTAGCCCCCATCACAACGCCTGTTTCAATAACGGCAAAAGGCCCTATCGTAATATTGTCCCCCAGTGATACATCCGGCGCTATATAGGCGGTCGGGTGAATATTTTGAGCCATCTTTTATCCTCTTGGATGATATTTTGAATGTAGTTCTTTTAGTCTTTCGCGGGCAATATGGGTATAGATTTGTGTGGTGGATAAATCTGAATGCCCCAACAATAGCTGTACTACGCGCAAGTCGGCGCCATGGTTTAACAAATGCGTAGCAAAAGCATGTCTTAAGGTATGCGGCGACAGCTCTTTATTGATCCCGGCTTTTTTCGCATGGCGTTTGATAATGTGCCAAAAAGCCTGCCTTGTCATACTGTCAGCTCGGTTAGTAACAAACAAATAGTCGCATTGGCGCTCACCTAAAATGGTCTTTCTGGCTTGGCCCATATAATTCTCCAGCCAGCTCATGGCTTCTTCGCCGACCGGCACCAACCGTTCTTTGTTGCCCTTGCCGATGATTCTGACCACACCTTGCCGGAAGCTGATTTGTTCGAACTTTAAATTGACTAGCTCCGATACCCTAAGCCCCGTGGCATAGAGCATTTCCAGCATGGTTCTATCCCTAAAGCCCAACGCGCTGGTAACCTCAGGTGCATCCAGCAAAAGCTCGACATCCTGTTCAGATAGCGATGCAGGCAACGGCTGACCGATATGGGGCGACTCTATCAATGCGGTCGGATCGACTTTGATATTGTTTTCGCGGATGTAATAAGCATAGAAGCGCCGCAAGCTGGACAGAATACGCGCAGAGGATCTGTTGCCTATGCCTTCTTTATAACGACTGGCAAGAAAACTTGATAATTCTGCGCCACCCACTTCCAGCATGGACTTTCCAGCTAGCCATTTGGCAAAAATCCTCAAATCGCTACCGTAGGCTGAGAGCGTATTCTCACTCAAGCCCTGCTCTACCCAGACTGCGTCAAGAAACTGGTCTATCAAAACAGTTGCGTTCATTTTCTATGGCTTGCTTCAAATTCCAGTAATTTGCATTTTATTGCCATCAAATCGCCTTTGGTTTGTCCGCAATAGCCGCCCATGCCCGAAGCGGAAACTACCCGATGGCAGGGAATGATGAGCGCATAGGGATTGTCTCTGCATGCGTTGCCGACCGCTCGCGCTGATGAACTTATATTTTTTGCCAATTCGGAATAAGTTACTGTTCCGCCAAAAGGTATTTGACAAAGCGCTGACCAAACCCGGTTTCTGTAGCTACTGCCTTGTTTTAATAGTTTAACGTTAATCGGTTTATCGACATCTTGCCAATACTGATTTAATTCATGCTTAGCGGATTGATCCGGACAATTCCCCGGCACCCAGTCTGTTTTAGTAATCACGCCTTGCTGACTGTACAGAACAAGCTGTCCTGCCGGCGTCTGGAGCTTTGCAACCTCTTCAACTCCCGAGCAACTTTCTGCCCATTGAATTATAAATGGCATCAACCAAGTCCTGAATGAGTTTAAGCATTTAATAAGTATATAATAAATCTATAATTTTAGGTTTAAGCAATCAAACTAAATCGCTAGCCATAAAAAAAGGCAGCTTAAGCTGCCTTTTTTTATTCATGCAAACCAGCCTAATTAAAGTTTTTCTTTAATACGAGCCGCTTTACCGGTCAGGTCACGCAAGTAATACAGTTTCGCACGACGTACATCGCCGCGACGCTTAACGTTAATTTCGCTAATGAGAGGGCTGTGCGTTTGAAATACACGCTCAACACCGGTACCGTGAGAAATTTTTCTTACTGTGAAAGCTGAGTTTAATCCGCGATTACGTTTTGCAATTACGATTCCTTCAAAAGCCTGAATTCTTTCACGCTCGCCTTCTTTTACTTTAACTTGCACGACAACTGTATCACCCGGACCAAAGTCAGGAATCTGTTTCAGTTGTTCCGCTTCCAATTCATCAATAATATTGCTCATACCACACCTTAATTTAAACCAACTCCACAATAAATTCTTTAAGCAAATTTTCCTGCTCAGCGCTCAAATTCTTTTTTTTCAATAAATCCGGCCGTTTCTGCCAAGTTCGTCCCAGCGCCTGTTTCATTCGCCAGCGGTCTATATCCGCATGATTGCCGCCTAATAAGACTTCCGGCACCGAATGACTATCAATCTGTTCCGGCCGTGTATAGTGCGGGCAATCCAGCAAACCATCGCTGTGTGAATCCTGCTGCGCTGAATCCTCATCGCCGAGCACTCCTGGCAACAGCCGGGTCACCGCATCAATCACTATCAATGCAGCAAGTTCACCGCCGCTGATGACATAGTCGCCGATAGACCATTCTTCATCGCAATCCAACTCAACAAAGCGTTCATCAATGCCTTCGTAACGCCCTGCAACTAAAATTAACTGCGATACTTTACACGCTTCGGCTAACAAAGCCTGAGTAATCGGCTTGCCTTGCGGACTTAAATAAACCACTTTGGCAGATCCGGCATCCGTCTGCTTTGCATCATTAACTGCATCATGCAACGGCTGATACTTCATGACCATGCCTGGACCGCCGCCATAAGGGCGATCATCAACAGTTCTGTGCCTGTCATGAGTATAATCCCGAGGGTTCCATACCGACAGACTGACTATCTTTCGTTCGATTGCTCTTCCCGTTACACCGTAACCTGCAGCCGTCGTCACCATTTCCGGAAATAACGTTATAACGTCAAAACGCATGCTCTTAGTTAAAACTCAGGATCCCAATCGACAATAATTTTACCGGCATCCAAATCAACATTAATTATCGTTTGTCCTTTTAAAAAAGGAAGACACCGCTCCCTCTCTCCCTGAACAATGATCACATCATTTGCGCCTGTTTCCAGAAGACTATCAACCACGCCCAACTGAACACCATCAATGGTTTCAACATTCAAACCTATTAACTCGGACCAATAATATTCACCTTTAGCGGCTTTGGGCAATTGATCCTGCGAGATAAAAATATTCCAACCCATCAGGCTTGCGGCTTGATCTCTATCATTAACACCAGCCAGCTGCGCGACTATGGTCTTGCCCTGTAGCTGTCCGTCAACAACATTAACTATTTTTGTCTCATCGTCTTTTTTCAACAACCAAGGAGAATAGGTTAAAATATTTTCCCTCGGATCAGTGAAGGAAAATACCTTAACCCATCCTTTTACACCAAAAACGCCGGAAATCTTTCCAACGCTTATATGCTGTTGCTTTGACAACGCAGTTTATGCCGCTGCTTTACGTGCGTCTTTAATTAATTTTGCAACGCGCTCAGAAGGCTGTGCGCCATTGGCTGTCCAATAATCAACACGGTCGCTGTCTAACCGCAATTTTTCTTCATTGCCACGCGCTAACGGATTAAAAAAACCAAGACGTTCAATATAACGACCGTCACGACCGCTTCTGCTATCGGTTACAACAACATGGTAGAAAGGGCGATTTTTCGCGCCACCTCTAGAAAGACGAATGGTTACCATCTAAGTTCCTCAAAAAACATTTAGTCAAAATTTAATCGGCCTATTTTACTCGATTTTCTTTATAAGTAAAGAACAACACACATCTCATCGAATAAGCAGCCATTAACGCAACAATAATTATCTTCTCATGCTCATGCCGCGCACATTATTTTTTATGCCTCGCATCATATTCGCCATATTGCCCGTTTTGAAGCGTTTCATCATTTTCTGCATCATCATAAACTGCTTCAAGATGCGATTGACATCGGATAACTGTTGCCCGCAACCATCGGCGATACGTTTTTTCCGATTCCCTTTAATTAAATCCGGATAACGTCTTTCCTTCATAGTCATGGAATTAATCACCGCGATCTGACGCGACAATTCTTTATCATTAACTTTATCCTTCATTTCCTGAGGGATACTACTCATGCCCGGCAATTTGTCCAACATAGAACCGACCCCGCCCATATTTTGCATTTGTAGCAACTGCTCGCGGAAATCTTCCAAATCGAATGACTTGCCTTTTTGCAGCTTTTTAACCAGCTTTTCGGCCTTAGCCTTATCAACCTTCTGTTCAATCTCTTCAATCAAGCCCAGTACGTCACCCATACCCAAAATACGGGAAGCGAGACGATCGGGATAAAAAGGTTCCAAAGCGTCGGTTTTCTCGCCCATCCCGATGAACTTGATCGGCTTACCGGTAATATGGCGTATAGATAACGCGGCACCGCCTCGGGCATCCCCATCGGCTTTGGTCAAGATAACCCCGGTCAACGGCAATGCATCATTAAAGGCTTTTGCAGTAATGGCGGCATCCTGGCCGGTCATACTATCGACAACAAATAAGGTTTCGACAGGATTGATTGCGGCATGCAATTCTTTAATTTCACCCATCATTTCATCATCAATATGCAGGCGACCGGCGGTATCGATAATAATTACATCAAGAAATTTTTTCTTCGCCGCTTCAATCGCATTTTTAGCGATATCAACGGGTTTTTGCGAAATATCACTTTCAAAAAAATCTAAAGAAAGATCATCTGCAAGCATCTGCAACTGTTTAATAGCCGCAGGACGATAAACGTCAGCACTGACAACGCCGACTTTTTTCTTTTGATTTTCTTTTAACCAGCGGCCCAACTTGGCCACCGTCGTGGTTTTACCTGCACCTTGCAAACCGGCCATTAAAATAATCGCCGGCGGGACGGCATTAAGGTTCAGCTTTTCGTTTGCTTCGCCCATTACCGCAACCAGTTCAGCCTGAACCAGCTTAATCAGTGACTGTCCGGGCGAAAGACTGGACTGAACTTCCTGGCCTAACGCACCCGTTTTGATACGCTCAATAAAATCCGTCACTACCGGCAAAGCAACATCCGCCTCAAGTAAAGCCATGCGTACTTCGCGCAGGGTGTCCTTGATATTGTCCTCAGTCAAGCGCCCCTGACCTTTAATTTTTTTAAGCGTGCTACTTAATCGATCGGTTAAATTATCAAACATATCAGTGTCTTTATTAAATCTGAAGGGAACCATTCACTAACACAAATGCGTTAGGACTATTTATTGGGTTATATTAACATAGCCTTCAAGGCCTTTGCATTAAACTCAAGGGAATTTATGGCGCACCAGGAAAAGCAGCCTATCGCATTATAAAAAGCTAAACGTCGCTGACCTGTTCATACAGACAATAAATCCACACCTGACAGCGGCGTTATGTATTGATCACCAACCAATAAACACAATCCTAATGAACACCATATTCGCTATCCTTTCAATTTGTACTTATCTGGCAAGTACAGTATCTATTGCCAGAGATACACACCAGAACCAAAGACAACGCGGATCGCTTTATCTGGCCTGGGTAGCCGTATGCGCACACCTTTTATATACCGCTATCGTTTTTCAGCAAAATAATAGCTTCAATTTTAGCTTCATCAGCACCGCATCCTTAATTTCACTGATTGTCGCCCTGCTGCTACTCATGGCGATACTTAACAAACCTGTTGAAAAATTGGGTATTGTAATATTTCCGATTGCCGCCATCATGTTGGCGTTGGAGTTAAGCCTGCCCGAGAAACCGCATCTGCTACATACTCACAATTGGCAGATGAGCGTCCATATATTAACCTCGATTATCGCGTTCAGCCTGTTAAATATTGCCGCCCTGCAAGCCGTTTTACTGGCCATTCAAGACCAACAACTTAAAAGCCATCCGCCCAAACGTTTCATTCAATCCTTGCCTTCACTGCAAGCTATGGAATCTTTACTATTTCAGATGCTCGGCACAGGGCTTTTTTTTCTGACCATTTCATTAATCAGTGGCTTCATTTTTATTGAAGATTTATTTGCTCAGCATTTAGTGCACAAGACCGTTTTATCGATTATCGCCTGGATTATTTTTTCCAGCTTATTGATAGGCAGATTGCGTTACGGATGGCGAGGCAGGACCGCAGTCCACTGGACTCTAACTGGTTTTATTTTGCTGCTGCTGGCATACTTTGGCAGCAAAATGGTATTGGAATTAATTCTAAAGAAGACGTAACCACTCGTCGGCATTCAACTTTGCTGGTCTCAAGAATTGATACTACAGGATCGGCAAACGATGCACATCTACTGAATCTGCCTAATACGTGCTGCTTATCCTGCTTACTGATCGCGTGTCAATCATAAACTGAACCGCTACAAAAAAGCCTGACAAAAAAGAGCGACTTTTATGTCACTCTTTTTCTTTATCTACATATCCAAGTAATTTTCTTTTAAGCATGCACATCAATATGCTCCGACCCCGTCACACCAGACGCGGAGTCTATAAGCTTTAAGGCCGACTCCCCTTTTGCCTTCTCAATATCCTGACCTTTCTTAACCAAAGAAACTTCCACACCCTGCACCGCAGTCTTCTCTTTCATAAGAGCTGTTGCCAATCCCGCCGCACTTGCGCCGCTCACTGAACCTACCATAAGAACCTCCTCAATTTAAATTTCAGGTCTTTATCGGCCTGTTTGAGCAATACCTTAAAGTATTTACTAATTTCCCCAAACATCACTCTCAAACTTAATATAAACGCGTTACCGTCACCATCAGATTGAGTGGCAAAAAACTGCCACTCACCCGAAAAACCTACCGCTCCTACGTCAAAAAACCGACCCCACCAGTTAAAACATGGAATTAATTTAAATTATTTCAACATCTTAAATTTTGCTGCTTATTGTTGGCACAAAAATAGCTTATTAAATTCCGACAGTTATATTTTTCTTTTTAGGAGACAACCATGAGCATGATAATTAATACAAATATTGCCGCACTCAACAGTCAACGCAAATTAAACCAAACCAATGATAGTCTATCGACTTCCATGGAACGTTTATCATCCGGCATGCGTGTTAACTCCGCCAAAGACGATGCGGCGGGACTTGCGATCAGTAACAAAATGACCTCGCAGATCCGCGGCATGACCGTGGCGGTCCGTAATGCCAACGACGGCATTTCATTGGCGCAAACCGCGGAATCGGCGATGGGCACCATGACCGAAACCATGCAACGGATGCGCGACCTGGCGGTGCAATCGGCTAACGATGCCGCAGTAACGACCTCAGACAGGGAAAAAATCCAGACCGAATTCAAACAACTGAATGACGAGTTGGCCCGGATTATTGCCAACACCGAATTCAACGGCAAGAAAATCATCAACGGCTCGTTGTCCGGCGGCGCAGTTGTTCATGTAGGCGCCAATACCGATGCCGACAACCATATCTCGATCGATATTGCCAATTTATCAACTACTATCTCTAACGTGACCGCGGCCAGTATCGGCAGTAACGCCGGCCCGACAGGTGCTTCAGCGGCGATCGATGCCATCGATGCGGCGATTCAATCCATTGACACCGCCAGAGCGAGTTTGGGGGCGGTTCAAAACCGTTTTACCACCACCATCAGCAATTTGCAGTCGTCTATCGAGAACCAGTCAGCGGCCCGCTCACGGATCACCGATACTGACTTTGCTGCGGAAACGGCCAGCTTGAGCCGTGCGCAAATCTTGCAGCAAGCGGGGACTGCGATGTTGGCACAAGCCAATCAATCCACCCAGTCTGTTTTGAAATTACTGCAATAACGTCTACACTGTATGGCAACACAGACACTGCCTAGCGGATACGCGGTCTAGGCAGTGTGTTCTTTTGGCAGCCCGATACAAATCTCCATGACCACAGCCAATTTCACTCAAGCATCCGCTACAGGCGCCTTAAAAACCAATGCCTTCGGTGACAGATACCTGTATAACATTAGCCGCGGTAGTTTTGACAGGGTTAGCGCGCAAGCAATATTCGATGCCGAATTCAGCAAATCGCTATTCAAGGAAGACGCCCTTAACATTATCATCGGAACAGACTCCGGTCTGCTGCCTAAATATGTTCAACAACAAGGCATTCCTATTGGCTCACGCTTCATTTTTATTGAGCCCGGCCCAATTCTTGAACAATTACATCAACACCAGTTACTTGACAATCTACCGCCGGAAATTGTTTGTACCACGGCCTCGCAATGGGAAGAACATGCCCACACATTCAAGATAAAAGAATATTCCTATGTCGGCGGCATTAAATCATTCAACGCCATTTGTGCACAGCAAGTTGTTCTTGACGACTATGCCGAGCTAAGCTGGCAGCTGAGAGAATCCATAAATATCTTGAACTTTCGTTACTTTACAGCCATCGGCTGTGAAAGTTTCATTGTTCGCCAACTGGAAAATATTGCCGAAAATATTCTACCCGTTACATTGCTAGCCGATGCGTATCAAGGTAAAACCGTCATTATACTTGCCGGCGGCCCCTCATTAACTACAGTGTTCCCGTGGCTGCTGGAAAATCGGCACAAACTGGTAGTTTTTTCGGTCTCGCGTATATCCCGGCAACTTATTGCCGCCGGAATTGAGCCGGATTTTGTGTTTTCAGTCGACCCGCAAGAAGAAAACATAGATGTCAGCCGAGAAATGTTTTTATTTAGCGACAAAACCATTTTCATCAACGGTTATCACGTCCAAGCGGCATTGCTTAACCAATGGCACGGCCGAAGCCTATATATGGGACCAAGATTGCCGTGGCAATCGGACCTTAATATTCATAATATGGGCGGCGTCGGCCCAACGGTAACCAACTCCGCATTGTCAATAGCGCACTATTTCGGTTTTAGCAAAATATTGTTGGCCGGTTTTGATGTGTGCTATACCAAAGACGGCGTTACCCATGCCAAAGGTAGCGACGAGCAATTGGCAGGCCCAAAATACGACTTGATTCCTTTACAGGTTGAAACCTATAGCGGCGAATTCAGACCCACAAGCCATGGCTTTGTCATGCTTCTATCAACGCTAGAGCAACAGGCAAAGATGATTACCGCTGATCATTGCGAAATTATCAATCTTGCCCCTTATGCCGCCAAGGTCGCACATATTGCTCATATTCCACCTGCAGAAATTACTCTGCCTGACATTCAAGAAGACGATATAACCGACATAGTACAGTGCATACCTCAGCTGACCAATGCTGCATTGAACAAGCATTATCAGGCAGTGATTGATGAACTGGAAAAAGCTGACTTTCAAATGAAAGCCATTGCCAAATTAGCAAAAAAGGCGTTGGACATAAATCAACGCATGTATAACTCCGAAGGCAGGATTGAAAATTACAAGAAAAAACGTGAGCTGGACAACATTGAAAAACTGCTCAAAAGAAAATATCGACACTACAGCAAATTGGTAAAAAAGATTGGCGTACGGCATTTTATAAAAATGACTTCACCCCATGGCTCCGATGATTGCAATGCGGAAAAAGCAAAAAAGCTGGGCAACATCTATTATCAAGCCTACCAATCGGGAGCGACAACCCTATCCAACCTGATCAATGCTGCAATAACCCGCACTAAAGCCAGGCAGGAAGAGCTGAAAGAAACGTCCGACATTGATTTTCTTCTTGAGCAGTGGAAACAAGACAAAAGCTATCGAAGAGCTGTAATATGGTTAAAAAAGCATCCCTCCACCCATTATTCGGAACAAACTGCCTCGGCCTTACAAGCCATGCAAGATCAGTTCAACCAAGTGCTGATCAATCAGAATACAGCTTTCAAGGCCAACACTGCCAAACACTCCACATTGCCAATTTTAAAAAGCAAAATAAGCTTATTATTTAAGCATAAAAAAATCGATGACTTGAAAGATCTGAAAACCGGTTTTATCAACGATCCCAATCACGAAAATAAGCAACCTTATCTATTACTGATAGATGCCTATCTTGCTGAACTGGAAAATGACATAGAAACCGCCCTGACCCATTACGACAACATCATCAACCTGGATCAATCACCGCTACTTGAAGAAGCGCTGCTCAGGATTGCCTCGATCAGCCTTGAACAACATAACCAACAAAACGCTCTATTAGCGATGGATTGTCTTACCCATATCTCACCTATTTACCTACCTTATAAGGCAGAGCTGGCTAGAATTCTCGGCGATTTCATACTGGCTATTGATAGCTATAATTCCTACATTGATTTTTTTCCGGAAGACGTTTTAAACAAGCTAAAATTGACCGCGCTCTATATCGATATCAAGGTTTACGAAGCTGCAGAGTTGATGCTGGAGCATCTTTTACAAGTCACTCCAGACCTGGAATCGGCAATCGGCTTAAAAAATCGACTTGCGCAGATAAAACAAGAACAATAAAGTGGACCCCATAGTCCAGACAAATATCCAGCTAATTTAAGATAGAGCCCTGTTCACATTACAGCTGAATAGCGCTGTCCCACTTCTTCTGCACGGGGAGTTAGTTCCTCCTTCGCGCAGTTAAATTTATCGACACTCTTTGCCCCGCCGCCTCTAGCCGTTTGATAGACTTCGCCCGGCGTTTTGTAATCCAGTGCTTGATGTCGTCTTTCTTCGTTGTAAAACAGGAAATAGCTTGTCAGCCCCATCAGCAAGTCCTGCAACCTGTCGTGCTTTTTCAAATAGATCTCTTCATATTTCACTGTCCGCCAGAGCCGTTCGACAAAAATATTGTCCAGTGCGCGGCCCCGCCCATCCATACTGATGGTGATGCCGTTATTGAGCAACATACGGGTAAAGCTATCGCTGGTAAACTGCGAGCCTTGGTCGGTATTGAATATCTCCGGCGCACCATAGGCTTTGATGGCTGCTTCCAGACAGTCTACACAGAAGCTGGCATCCAGGGTGTTCGATAACCGCCATGCCAGTACCTTTCGGCTATACCAGTCGATGATCGCGACCAGATAAACAAAGCCGCGTGGCAGCCTAATATAAGTAATATCAGTACTCCAGACCTGGTTGGGACGGTTAATATCGGCACCTCTGAGCAAGTACGGATAAATCGTGTGCTGCGGGTGCGGCTTGCTGGTATTCGGGCCGGGGGACATGCCGGCCAAGCCCGATTGTTGCATCAATCGCTGCACCCGCTTGCGATTGATGCTATAGCCGCATTCACCCAGGTATTTCTTCATCCGGCGCGAGCCATAAAACGGGTGCCTTGCATACTCTTCATCCAACAAACGCAGTAACACGAGCTCGTCCTTATCCGTTTCTTTCAGCAAGCGCTTTTTCCGCTCATAAATGACTGAACGCGTGACCTTGAGAAGCTGGCATTGCCTTGAGATCGCCAGTATTTCATCATCGGCTATCCATTGCCGCCGCGCCTCTACTGGCTGATCCCAGACTTTTTTTAAGCCAGTCCAATTCCATATTCAACTGTCCTATCTTGGCGTAAAGTCGGTCCGGGTCGCTTTGGGCATCAACCGGTTTTGGCCCACGCTTGCCTTCGAACAAGCTACCCGCATTCGCCAGCAACTCTTTTTTCCATTGATTCACTTGGGTCGGATGCACACCGAATTCCTGGGCGATCTCATTGACGGTTTTAGTCCCTTTGACCGCTTCCAAAGCAACCTTGGCTTTTTGCGTGCCGGTAAATAGCTTGCGTTTTTTTTCACTCACAACCTGCTCCTCTTTATCGCAGGCTACCATCTTAAATTATTGTCCGGATTTCGGGGGCCACTTTAGACTCAATCCTGAATGAAATCTCATTTTTGAAAAAAGAATACCAGCTGGATTTGTTATATATTCGAGATGAATTATTCAATGGCAACAAAAAGCACGCCAAGACTTTGCTCAGAGGCATGATCGAGCGGCAACTGAACATATCGTGGTTCGATACCAACGCTTTCCATGTAAACAGCCTTGATGAAGAGTTCCTCGATTTATGCAAGGTGAGCAGTTGTATCGAAGCGATATTCGCCATAGAATCCGGCTCCCCAGAGTTTTAAAGGAGATCATGAACAAGCGCGTCGACCTTGATCACGCTAGAGAAATGGCTGAATACTGTCACAAAATCGAACTACCGATTCAGTGCTATTTCGTGATCGGCAACCCGGGCGGAACAAAAGAAGAAATCAACATGACCATCGACTTTGCTGCTTCACTTTATGCCAAAGGATGCGTTTTTTCTATTGCCACGCCATTTCCCGGGACGAATATTATGAACTGGCGCTCGAAAAAGGCTTTCTGGTTCATGCTCCGGAAAATATCTTGCGCATGAAGTATATGGACGTCAACATGGAAACCGATAATTTCACGGCACAGTGGCTGAAAGACACGCAATATGATGCGAACATCCGGGTCAACTTTCTGGAAAATAGATCCTTTTAAGCAACAGAAAGGGACTTGAAAAGGCGCGCATTAAATATATAAAAATATTCCAGTAATATGATTTCCATGTCGTTGCGGCCATCGTGACCGGGTATATCAATATCAAGCTTGGCGATATGGAAAAAGGGCATGAAATATTTGCTGCAGCGGAAACCCTTTTGCAAAATGAAGATGTGACAAAGGCTCTCGATAAATATCTATCCTGGGACACCTTGTCTACCAATACTTTCAGAGAATGGATGCAATCTAAGCATCCTGAGTACGCCTCTTAGTCTGCTTAATACGTTGCTTGAACCCGTTGCTTGAACCGGTACGCCAGTGGAGAAATTAATCAATTTGAAGGCAATCAGGTTAACTTCCACCTTCTTGCTGGACTACTTGGATTGATACGCCTGAATGGCTTTTCTGTCATGTGCAAGTGATGCTGCTTGCTTTTGCAATAGAGCTTTTTGGCTTTGCACTAATGCCACCCACTGCCTATCTGTGGCTTGCATCGAAGCCACCATATCTACAATTATTTTTCGTTCGAGCGGCGATGGAGATAATTCACACAGCCGCTCCAGCACCTCTTGCCGATTAGCCAGGAGGTCATTCAAATCATCCCAGTCCTTAGATTCAATAGCAGAAGCAATAAGCTCAACAAAGCCTTCAAGCTGTTGCACTAATTCAGGGACAATGCTCATCAATAATACCCGCTACTGATACATTTCAGGCATAGAATCCCACGCCTGCTTAATTTCCTTCATCAAAGCCTGAACTTCATCAAGTATTTCAATGCTGTTTTCGGCGCTGGCTTTAAACAGCTGGGTGTTGATGTACTCATACAAGCTCATTAAGTTAGCAGCAATATCGCCGCCTTTTTCAATATCCACACCGTCTATTAAGCCACCGACAATAGCAGCAGCCTTAGAAATCTGCACACTCTTATCCTGAAAATCACCTCGCTCAATACCGCCTTTGGCAGCATTAACTCGCATCAAAAATCCACTCATCAGCATCTGTATCAACTTATGCGGCGACGCACCGTCTATCACAGACTCGGCGTGTACGGCCGCATATTTATTTGCATTATTCCTATACGCTGCAGATATCATCTTTTACCTCACCCATTTAATTGTGCTATATAACTGCTCAAAAACGAGCCCGTTGATTGAAACCGGCCCACCGCCGTGTCCATGGCAATAAACTGTTTCAGCAAACTCTTTTGCACGTTATCTAAATGTAGTTGAACAGTGCTGCGTTTATCACTGAGCGCTTTTAACTGTTTATTCAGCGAAGTTTGCCGAGTATCCAGAGGCCCTCCGGTTTGCAAGTATTGCGTCACCTTAGCTTTCATCCGAGTAGCCACCCCATCAGTTGATGAAAACACATCGCTTACCGATGACAGATTGCTTGCCAAGGCTTTATCAAGCTTGGTGCTATCCAGCGTCATTACGCCGTCTTTATCTATATCGATACCAATGGTTTTCAAGGTATTAAAGCTACTGCTTGCTGATGTGACTGGGGAACTGGCCAGTTGGCGTAAATCATTCTTAATAGTGCGTAGAGTCGAGTCGCCTAATAATGCGCCGTTAATGCCGCCCGACGTACCTGCAAACTTGCCAAGACTAGCAGTCGTGCTATTTAGTGAATTATAGGCCGTCACAAAACCTGAAATGGTTTCCTTAATTGCCGCGTTGTCTAATGCAATATCCACATTCACATCTGTGTTCAGCGCTGCTGCCGATTGCAGATTCAGCGTCACGCCCGGCAACACATCAGTAATAACATTACTACTCCGTGTAGCGACCTGCCCATCCATCAGAATTTTAGCATCAGCCGCTGCCACGCCGGTAAAGTTTGCCGGCACCGACGTATCCAGCCTGCTCAACCCTGCATCGCCAGTCACCGCCACAGAAAACCCATTAGCCAGGCCGGTATCTTTAGAAGTCAATACCAGTTTTGATATGGTGCCGGTATTGGTTGCGTTATTGACATTGATAATACTCGCAGTCACACCATTATTATCTGCCGCACTATTAATCGCATCCCGGATACCTGCCAGCGTGTTGTTGCTTGCATCAATTGTTACCGAAAATGGTGTTTTAGTTCCCACTGAAAATGTCATTGTACCCGAGCCAACCACCTCGCTAGCTCCAGTAAATTCAGCCGCAGCAATAGAACTCTGCGCTTTGGCCAGCTGAGTCACTTGCATTACATGCGAACCCGCTATCGAACCCGAACCAGTTGCGACTTTTACAATGGATTCATTACCGGATACCGCCTTAGTAGTTTTGAACAGATTTATATCATTAAGTTTTTGCACAGCTGTCTGAAAAGTTGATAATGCACTTTTTAGACTACCCAGACCACTCACTATGGCTTTTGTGGCGGTTTCCTGCCGGGTAATAGCATTAAACTGTGGCTGCCCTTCCGCGGCAACCAACTGGCTAACAATGCCATTGATATCCATACCACTGCCAATGCCTAACGCCGATGAAATAGCCATGACTCTCTCCTACCTTTAGTTATTCAAACCGCTAAACCCTGTCCTGAAGCAGGGAGCCCTGATCACCTTCCATCTCCTGCATTCTTTTAATGAACGCCAGCATCTCCTCGGTAGGTATTTGTCGCACTACATCGCCGCTTCTGCTATCGACAATCTTGACCACAACCTTTTGAGTCGAATCATCAACCTGAAACTCCAAGTTACGATTGATCTCCTGCAATATTGAGTTGCCCTTCGTCGCAGCCGTCTTCACTAACTCCAGAGAAGTTTCTTGAGCATCGGCTTTTGATGCGGCCGCCTGCGTTTTTAATCTTTCATCAGACACGGCTACGGCTGCACTCTTCACATTAGCATTGTCTGAAACAACTTCCCGGTCATTTTGCTTATTTCTCAGGACTGTCACAGGAACAAGCTTAGATACATTAGTAATTTCACTGTTCATGACACCAACCTAATTTCTATGTGTTCAAAAAGGGAGGCCAAAGCCTCCCCGATTATTACCATGAAGCCTATCTGAGCAGACTAAGCACTGATTGTCCTGACTGATTGGCTTGCGCCAACATCGCAGTCCCCGCTTGCTGCAAGATCTGGTTACGACTCAAACTGGCCGTTTCCGCAGCAAAGTCAGTATCGGTGATCCGTGAGCGGGCCGCTGACTGGTTCTCGATAGACGACTGCAAATTGCTGATGGTGGTGGTAAAACGGTTTTGGATCGCCCCCAAACTCGCTCTGGCGGTGTCAATGGACTTAATCGCCGCATCGATGGCATCGATCGCCGCTGAAGCGCCAGTCGCCGTCGCGTTACTGCCGATACTGGCCCCGGTAACGCCAGATATGGTCACGGACAAGTTGGAAATATCGATCGAGATATGGTTATCGGCATCGGTATTGGCGCCTACCTGAATAGCCGCACCGCCGGACAACGAGCCGTTGATGATTTTCTTGCCGTTGAATTCGGTGTTGGAAATAATCCGGGTCAGCTCGTCATTCAGTTGTTTGAATTCGGTCTGGATTTTTTCCCTGTCTGCCGACGTTATAGCGGCATCGTTAGCCGATTGCACCGCCAGGTCGCGCATCCGCTGCATGGTTTCGGTCATGGTGCCCATCGCCGATTCCGCGGTTTGCGCCATTGAAATGCCGTCGTTGGCATTACGGACCGCCACGGTCATGCCGCGGATCTGCGAGGTCATTTTGTTACTGATCGCAAGTCCCGCCGCATCGTCTTTGGCGGAGTTAACACGCAAACCGGATGACAAACGTTCCATGGATGTGCTCAGGTTATTACTAGTCGATGTCAACTGACGCTGACTGTTAAGAGATCCTATATTTGTGTTAATTACCATTGCCATGATCTTATCCTCTTAAAATACCCAATAAATGCAGTTTATTAAAACTGCTCTTTTAAACTCGTAATAGTTATCGGCGTATTAATAAATTCCTTTAATTATTTTTTACGAAATTTCGCGACTATCATAGATATTGCCCATCGATAAGCATTGTCGGCATCCAGCCTTTATGAATTTACAAAAGAAGTAATTAAATATTTTTTTAACTCAGCGTTAAGACTGATTTTATAATCACCTCGACTAGGTGAATTTACACCTACAAAATCGATCTCCTCCATTCCTCTCTCAATCGCATCTTTTATCATATGTAACAATAAAAAACTGCCTGCACCAGTGTTTCTGTATGCCGGATCATTCGCACCAAACAAATAATAAGCGGTTCTGTCGTCGTAGAGAAACAAAACCGCAGATACCGGTTTCTTATCCAGCAAGGCGACACTCATCTTTCCGTATTCACCGGCAATGGCACGCCTGCAAATGGACCTAACCAATATCGAATCCTGCTTGCATCTCTCTATACTTTGACGTTCAAAAGTCATGGCATGAAGAGCGTCAAGTATGTCCTCATCGCTACTAAATTCAAACTTTAGCATCTGAGATGCTTTTTTAAACTCCTGTCTCCTGCACGATCTTACCGATGACAGATAAGCATCGAAATTGTCGTATTTCTTTAAATCCAGAATACCGGTATAGCGTAGGTCTACCTTGAACTGCCCTTTGTCCGGCTCGTGATAGTTATGCCACAGGAATGGGCGAAAATCGCTTAATCTCCATGAATGGCAAAAACTGCATTTCTTATAATGCTCAGTTAATTGACTAATGAAATATTCAACAACCTTAAACTCATGGGTAATTTGAGAATGCGCCGGTTGGCCGACGTTATCAGCCAACAGAACCCCCTGGAATTGGGTAAACGGATACGGTCTATCTATGGGTTCACCAGCGTCTGAATACATCAGCACCGCCCCCGCAACAATTCGACTTTTTTCATAGCAGGTCACTAAATCATATTCCGCATTTAGAGAGTCCAGAAACTTGCTATAAACAAATATGCTTCGCTGTTGAGATGTCGATACAAAAGCATCCCATGCTTGTTTGCTCTCTTTAAAATTGATTTCCCACGAACTCATTTATGCAACAATCTCCCTAACGGAATCCCATGATTCGTCCTTAAAAACAGCAACGGTATAGTTATAGGGTAAATTATGGTGAACCAAGGTGGTGCGCCTGGAGAGATTTTCTATGCAAAACGACAGCATCTCGGCTGGGTTCATGTAAAACATTCCGTCATCTCGATAACTCACATGAGTCGAAATCATATTGAAAACCATGACCTCACCAGACAATGCATACATTTTTTTTAAAAACGCATGCAGCCAATCCGGGGTCTGGCCGACATTGACGTTAAAAAGTCCGCTCAGAACCACGTAATCAAAACGTTGATCAAACTCTTCATCCATAATGTCTACATTTTGGACGCTAATATTCCGGAATCGCTTTCGCGCCTGGGCAAGCAGCATCTCATTGATGTCATAGCCGGTATAGCTGCCTCTGAACCCAAGAAAATTCAAAAACTTGTAAAACTCTCCATTGCCACAGCCCAGATCGAGCAGCGTTTTTTTACTGCCATTCAAATCCAGATGCTTGGCAATCTCATAAAACCTGAGATATTGCGTCTGAGGATCATCCCACAGAACCGATTTGCTGCTAAGGCCATGTTTTCCTGCTGCGACATTATATTTCTCAATTTGCCTTGCTTTTATGGCGTCGTTCTCTGTCATAAATAATTACCTATAATGGGCCTGAAGCACTTACTTCTTCACAGGTGCTCTGAGGTGCAGAATATCCGTTTGCGGAAGTCGACAAACCGGTCCACCGGAGGGGATACAACTAACCACCTTCTTTTTCGCCAATAAGCCAATCACTAAAGCCATGCTCTCGCAGCCAACCACCACATCGGAGTCGACAACTTCTTCGATCAACGGCTTGCCGTCGCTCAATTTGACGATGCCTGCGTATTTCTTAACAATCCAGTCATACTTGCCTGAAATGTCGGAAGGATGCGGACGAATCACGACCCTATCAATAGGATCGCCGAGCACATTGATATTGTCCAGGAAGTATTCGATTGCATCGAATTCGGTGTATCCCCAATAACGCTCATCGCCATACCGCTGACGGGCATGATCTGAAATATTGTCGCAGACCAACAAAACTTTTTTCCTTCCATCGCTAACAAAATCTTTATTCATCTCAAGGTCAGCAATTTTTTGCTTGAGTTCAATAAAATACGGATTAGGAATCAATTGAACGGGAATATTCAGGAAATGCTCACGCGCCAGCCTTTCCGCATCATCATCGCCCACCCATAGCTCGTCGGGAAGATGCTGAATACCGTTGCGCACAAAGCGCTGTTGATAATTTACCCAGTGATCCAAAAATGCGACAACCCGCTTTTGTGCGTTATGCGCTTGTTCCATTGCTCGCCATTCCAAATCCGATTGCCAGCCGGTGCCACACAGGCACCAATCGCAAACCGATAAGGCATCTTCCAGCGAACATATCTCAACCGATCCAAATCTGCGTTTGAAGACATTAATCGCCGGCCCCTCTAATACCAATTTATAACGGATATTATTCTGCGCGACATAACTGGCCAGTATTTCCGCCCCGCCCGCATCATGCGCAACGATAGCCACGATTCCGGAATTGTTCACAGGCTGCCTTACCTTAATAACTCAAGGTTTTTCCACACCTTCTGGAAGGCCGTGACAATCAAATCGACGTCATCCTCGGTGAGATCAAATACGCACATGCCGAAACCCAGATAAGTTGAATCGTTCAGCTGTTCCGCCACAGGACAGATGCCTTTGCTGTAATCGACGTCCCGATGACAGATATCCGATGTCCAAGGAAAGCCCATAGTTCCGTAAGCCATTTTTCGCTGGTAAAGCGGCAACAGATGAATGTTTTGGTAATGTTGACTCACCGCAACGCCTTCAGCCTGAAGAGCGGCGTGGATGCGCTCCTTGCTAACGCCTAACGCCTCAATGTCCAACACCATCGGATAGACATAATAAACATGGGTACAGCCCGGTTTCACTACCGGCGCCCGAAGGCCGCGTAAGCCGATCAATCCCTTGGTTAATCTATCGGCCAAAAACTGCCGGGACTGGACAAGTTGATCGAGTTTCTTGAGCTGCTCAATTCCAATCGCGCATTCAATCTCTCCCAGCCGGAAATTATGCCCGATCATGTTCGACAGATTGGTTACGCCTTTGTCACCCACGACAACTTCTGCATGGTTGCGGATCAGCTGCAATCTCTCGGCGATGTCGTCATTATCGGTAACCAATATCCCACCCTCACCGGTGTGAATATGCTTGTGATAATTAAGGCTGTAACCACCCACATCGGCGAGAGTACCGGCAAATTTTCCTTTATAAAGAGCGCCTGGGGCTTGCGCGGCATCGGAAATAACCTTGAGCCCATGCTTGGCGGCAATTGCCATCAACGCATCCATATCAGCCGATTGGCCAAAGATGTCGGCCACCATAATTGCCTTGGTGTAAGGCGTAATGTTTGCTTCAACCGACTTCGGGTCCAGATTGAACGTCTCTGGATCAATATCGGCAAATACCGGAATCGCGTTCCAATGCAGTATGGCTGTTGCAGTCGCGCTCATGGTCCAGGGCGTCACGATAACTTCGTCGCCCGGCTCTATGCCTATCGCGCCCACCGCAGCGACCAGGCCCGATGTCCAGGAATTTACAGCGATGGCGTGCTTTACCCCAAAATATTCGGCGCACCGGCGCTCAAATTCCCTTACCTTGGGTCCGCCATAAAAATCCTCATGCCATGCACCGAGAAATTGCGAGAGCACACCACTTTCAACCACCTGTTTAGCGGCCTCGACTTCCTCTGCGCCGATTGGGTTGTAATGTTTAAAAGTCGTTTGAATGGTTTTAGGACCACCGAACAGCGCAAGTTTCGGGTTATTCATACTGCATGTCCTGATCTGTTATAGTTCTTGTGCATTTTGCCTTGCGTATTGTTTAATTTGTTCGCAGACACACTGCGCGGCAAGCGCCGATTCACCAGTGCTCGCCAGCGAATCGCCTTGTTTAATAGCCCGGTAAATATTGTCGATAGCGTTGAGCATAGCGCTTGGGTATTGCCCTGCTCGGCGAACGCCCGCTTCAAGCGTACGATAACCTTTGAAGGTTTCGCTATCCTGGACGCGGCGCTCGCGCCAGAACAGTCCGCCCTCTTCCATGGTCACCGTGCCTTGCGAAAAAACTAACTGTAGCTCAAAGATGGCATAGTCCTCCGCATGCCCGCAAGCAAGCAGCACGGGGAGGCCTTGAGGTCCCTCCAGCCAGACCGGCAGCGTCGGATCATCGGCAAAAAAATCATCGATGGGTTTGCCAACTTTGACAATATCCATCGGACCGATAAGCAAGTGCAAAAGATCCAGCATATGGGAGCCGTTGTTCGCTATACCCTTATTATAGTAGCCGACCACAGATCGCAACGTTCCCCATCGGCCTGACTGCATGTCGGCTTGAAGTTTTATAACTTCGGCATCCCAGCAGCGTGTGTAATTTACTGCAAGCAAAATATTCAATTGTGCGCATTCTGCAACCAATCTTTTGGTTTCCGCGACCGATGTGGTCAACGGTTTTTCGCAGAAAATCAGCTTAGGGCTCAAACGCGAAGCGATTTCCAGATCATGGGCATGACAGTCCGTCGGCGAACAGATGCAAACCACATCAAATTGATTACAGGTTCTCAGTGCTTCCTGAATGGAACGGTAACCGACCGGCACGTTCCAGGCAGCCATAAATTCATTGCGCCGGTTGTCGTCCGGCTCAACGCAAGCCGCCAGCCTGAATCGTCCATCGCGGCTGTATGCGCCTGCATGGGTATACGGCAAATATCCCTCTGGACGTCCCTGATCAAAACCGCCGGCGATGTTGCCACAGCCCACGATCAGAACCTGCAAAGGCCCTGAGTCTTCGCTTGCCTCACTCATTTGATCAGTTCCCATCCTAACGCCGTTCCCTTTTTTACATCGTGCTTCAGGGACTTGCCCAACAGCTGTTCCAGATATTTTGTCGGCAACCCCAACCCCGGCCGGATCGCGCGCACATTGTCACGCGTCAACGCCTCGCCGGCGGCCAAATCTTGCACGATATAGAGTGAGCGGCGGAACTGGAGAGATTTCTGCTCGGCCTCAGTCGGGCCGTAACTCACGTGCCCCAACGCCTGCCAAGCGCGTTCGGTTTCCAGCACCAACTGCGCCATCTCATCGGGTTCCATCGAAAATGTGCTATCCACGCCGCCCTCGGCACGGTTAAGGGTAAAGTGCTTTTCAATGACGGTCGCCCCCAACGCCACGCCGGCTACCGATACGCCAATCCCCATCGTGTGATCAGAAAGCCCTACTTCGCAGCCAAACAGCTCACGCATATGGGGAATAGTCAGAATATTGGTTTTCTCGGGTGTGGCCGGATAAGTGCTGGTGCATTTGAGCAGGACTAGGTCTTTGCAGCCTGCATTACGCGCCGTGCGGACGGTTTCATCGAGCTCGGCAACCGTCGCCATGCCGGTTGAAATAATAAGCGGTTTTCCGGTAGCCGCGACACGGCGGATTAATGGCAGATCGGTATTTTCGAAAGACGCAATTTTGTAACAAGGCGCATCCAGACTTTCGAGAAAATCCACTGCCGTGTCGTCGAACGGTGTGCTGAAAGCGATAATGCCCCGCTCACGCGCCCTGTCGAAAATGGGTTTGTGCCATTCCCATGGCGTGTAGGCTTCTCCGTAGAGCTGATATAAAGATGTTCCTGCCCATAAACTCTTGGGATCGCTAATATGGAATTCACGCTCGTTCAGATCCAGCGTCATGGTATCCGGGGTGTAAGTCTGGATCTTCAGCGCATGCGCACCTGTTTTGGCGGCCGCATCGACGATCTCTAGGGCGCGCTCAAGCGACTGGTTATGGTTGCCCGACATCTCGGCGATGATAAACGGAGCATGGCCTTTACCGATCGATCTTCCGGCAATCTTGAACATATTATTCATGCTATTGAAGCTTCTTAAAATAGGAAGTGGACTGAACCTCATACCCAGAGGATAAGAACAGTTGATGCGAACGCTCGTTAGCTCCAAGCACATCGGCATGAAGGACGTTTATTCCCGGCCAATGTTGGACAAACCACATTTCCGCTCTATGCAATAGATCACGTCCGCAACCTCTGCCGTTATTGCCCGGTACGAGATAAATAGAGACCTCAGCCTGGCGCTTTTGAATATCAAAGCGCACAACGCCAACCGGAATGTCATTTTGCTCGCCGATGAGCAACACTCTATTCGGATCGTTCAATACGGTAGTAAACCAGCGGCGGTGCTCTTCCCGGTTGATAGAATCGGAATTTCGTGAAACGGCCCTGATCGAAGGGTGATTGCGCCACGCAAACAAACTTTCCGAATCGTCCGCTCTTACAGCCCGAATCACAATCTTGCTACAGCCCAAATTACTAACAACGCGCAGCACTCCCTTGCCATCCACGGCTCGCATAGCATTATGGGAGGTCAGCTGCCTTAGGCCACTATTTTCAATCAAGGTTCTAATATGGCGTCCAATCACTTGATCAAACTGACAATTTAGATCAGGGGCGTACACGAACCCTTCCAACGCCGCATCAACAATCTGCTTGCGCTGATTTTCAGCCGTACTGATGGTTATTGTCGGCAGTCCCAGGCAGCAACGCTCCCAGGTTGCGCCGCCGCCTGCGCCAATCGACAAATCAGCTGTAGCCATCAATTCAGCCATCCGCTCCGTTTGCACATGACATCTAAAATGATGATGAAGGCAAGCGGCCTCGATTGCCTCGCGGCAAGGATGCAGCGCCCCAATCACCACGTCCACATGCATATCCGCAACGCCAATCTCAGCAAGCGCCTGAACAGCTCGACCGGTATAATTATCTGCATCCATACCGCCGAAAAAGACCAGAATGCGTTGGACCGAACCTTTGCGGGGCTCGACCTGTTCGCGGAATCTTCGAAACTCTTCGCGCAGCAATGCATAGCGTGGACCGAGCAGCAGTCGACAATGATCGGGAACTTTGCCCACATATCGAGCATTCATGCCTACATAGTAGTTCTGGTCGAGCAGCATGTCGCTGTCATGCTCCCGATCCGCAATATCATCTATCGCCAGAATGTTTGTAGCGGCCTGCCGAAGCCTGGACTCCCAGCGGCGATCCAAGGCATAGTGGTCGACAACGAGCCAATCCCAGACCCTATCCGATAAAGCCTTAATGGAATTTTCCGCATCTTGCGCCTGACTGCAACCCAGCCACTGTGCATGAGCCAGTTCATCGAAGACAGCGTCATTTTCAGCGCTATCGAGCAGCGCCAACTCATAGCCGTTTGCTTCTACTATATTGCCCAGATACTCCGGCAGAGAACGGCTGACAAACCGAATTTGCGCGCCGCGCCGTGCCAATTCATCCGCCAGTGTCAGGCAGCGCATGACGTGCCCGCTACCAATCTGTACCGAAGCATCGACGCGGAAAGCAATCCTCATGCTTGCCTAAGCCTTTTGCAGCAAAAACCAAGTGCCATCGTCACCGGGAAAAGCCGCGTCGCGTTGATAGGCAAAGCCATAATCCACCAGTTTTAGATCAGAGTACTTATCCAGCATTTCACCCGCAAAATCTCTTTTGAACAAGCGATCCGCATGCCCCCGGTACGGAATGGACACGGGTGTCGGATTATAGTATTCCGATATTAAAATTAACCGACTGGAAGCTTGATACAGTTTTTCGTAGACATTAGCCAGCATGTCCGGATTGATATGGATCAGCACGCCTTTTATCAATGCGAGATCTACTTTCCCGGCTACCGGATAATCGAAGATGGAACCTTCAAATACATTGCTTTCGCCAATTAAGTTCTTAAGCTGTTTGGCTGCATCAGGATTGATTTCCACCGCTTGCCGATGCATATCAGGATAAAGCAATTGCAGCGCCTTCAGGTTCATTCCGATATTCGCCCCAAACTCAAGACAAGAGGCCAGTGGCCCCGCCTGTTTAAGCGCCGTCGAGAAAAAATTCAATTTGGATGCCAGAAGCTGAGGACTGTTGTTCCTGTCAATATAGTCGGCACCAAACTCGCCCGCCCAAAACTCCTCTTGCGGTGTTTTAAATTTTTCAGCCATCATTGTCTCCGGCAATAAGTTTTGAATAAGGTTTTTAAGTAGGGCGATTCGCGCTATTAAAGGCTGTATACATTAATTCGGCCCGTTGCCAATCCTCGGCATTATCGATATCCACGACGCGCCAATTGGGAATTACCAACCCCATGCCGTGTTGATGAATGTTTTTCCCCTCCAGCCAAGTTTGCGCACGTCCCCAATAAAACTGTCCGGCATCGTAATAGGCCGGCTCAAGATCTTGGGTCCGAGTCGAGGCATATTGGCTATAAAACGGTTCCATCAGCCCGCTCGGCCGTTGCCGTAGCGCGCGCTGGATCGCGGAAGGAAAATCGGCAACAGGGAAGACATAACCCACTTCGTTAGTCTCCAGCAAATGCAATGCGGCGATAAGATCGGTGCTCTGCATAAACGGTACCGCAGGATAAATACAGCAGACGTGATCGACTTGCCACCCCAGTGCCTGACAAGCACTAATAGCATGCGCAACGACAGGAACCGTGGGCGTGTAATCGTCAGCAAGTTCTGACGGCCGTACAAAAGGAACCTCCGCCCCCCACATCCTTGCCAACTCTGCAATTTCGGCATCATCGGTTGTCACGACAATATGGCTGAACAGCCCAGACGCCTTCGCAACCTCAATGGCTCTTGCAATCATAGGCTTTCCGCAGAAGTCCTTGATATTCTTGCGGGGAATACGTTTACTGCCGCCTCTGGCAGGGATAATGGCAATATTCATGCGCTAACCACCTCCTTTAAAACGTTAACAACCTGGTCTTGTTCTTCCACCGTCAATGCTGGGAACATCGGCAGGCTGATGGCTTCAGCATAATACCGCTCAGCTTCCGGGCAATAGCCCGGCTTGAAGCCCAGCCTTTGATAATAGGGCTGGAGATAGACCGGTATGTAATGCAAATTAACGCCTATACCTGCCGATCTGAGCGCTTCGAAAACCTCACGATGAGTTCTTCTAGTCTGTTCGAGTTTTAAACGGATGATATAGAGGTGAAAGGAAGAATAATTATCCGGATGCTGCCACGGAAGCATTATCGGCAAATCACTCAGCATTTCATCATATCGCTTGGCGAGCGCATGGCGCTTTGCGACGAACTCATCAAGCCGTTGCATTTGGCTAAGCCCCAACGCGGCATGTATGTCAGTCATGCGATAATTAAAGCCAAGATCAATCTGCTGGTAATACCAGGGGCCATCAGGTTCGTGCGTCATCTGATCGATTTCACGAGTAATGCCATGACTGCGAAAAAGCTGCATGCTTTTTGCCAGTACGACATCATTAGTTAATGCTATGCCCCCTTCGCCAGTTGTAATAATTTTTACCGGATGAAAACTGAAAACAGTAATATCCGAATAACGGCAATCGCCAACCGGTTCTCCACGATATTTGCCACCGATAGCGTGCGAAGCATCCTCAATAATTTTAAAGCCGTATTGCTTACTTAGCCGATGTATGGCTTCCATGTTGCATGGTTGACCGCATAAATGTACCGGGATCACAACTTTCGGCAGGCGGCCTGTTTTTTCCGCCTGAACTAATTTATCCGCCAAGCACGCCACGCTGATGTTGTAAGTCTGAGGATCAATGTCGACAAAATCGACACTAGCCCCGCAGTACAGTGCACAATTGCTGCTGGCGACAAAAGTAATGGGACTGGTCCAAACCATGTCCCCCTTGCCCACGCCCAGCGCCAGACAGGCAATATGAAGGGCTGAAGTAGCGCTGTTCACAGCAATTGCATATTGTGAGCCGCAGTAGCGAGCTACTGAATTTTCAAAATTAGGAACCACCGGGCCTTGCGTCAAAAAATCCGAACGCAACACGTCCACTACCGCCTGGACGTCGGCCTCATTAATTGTTTGGCGACCATAAGGAATCATGAGGCGCCCGTTTAACTCAGATGAGCTTGCACCAAACAGCGCAATTCGTCTACCGTCAAAAACTGCTCGTTACTACCACTATTATAACAAAAGCCTGGGATAACAGACTGCGCCCCTGTTTTTGCGCAATATTCTTCGATGGAATAATGTCCTCCAGCCGGTAAAATCGCGTAATACCGTCCCATGTCTACCGTATTAAAACTATCGCTGGGAGTAATCATCTCCTCGTGAATCTTCTCGCCGGGACGCAGGCCAATAATTTTATGTTCGCAGTCTGAATCAATCGCCAAAGCTACATCAGTAATGTGATAAGAAGGTATCTTCGGTACCAGCACTTCACCGCCCCAAGCATGCTCAATAGCCCACAGCACCATCTCCACGCCTTCTTGCAAACTGATGTTAAAGCGCGTCATAGCAGGATCGGTAATCGGCAATACGCCGGTCTTACGTTGTTCCAGAAAGAATGGTATCACCGAACCGCGACTGCCCATTACATTACCGTAGCGCACTACACTAAAACGAATGTCCCGTTCACCTTTTATATTGTTGGCAGCCACAAACAACTTGTCCGAACAAAGTTTAGTGGCACCGTATAAGTTAATCGGCGCAGCCGCTTTATCAGTCGACAGCGCTACAACACACTTCACGTCGGAATCTAAGCAAGCTTCAATGAGATTTTGCGCACCCAGCACATTGGTTTTAATGCATTCAAAGGGATTGTATTCCGCAGCAGGCACTTGTTTGAGTGCTGCGGCATGCACCACTATATCTACCCCTTTAAGAGCCCTGCTTAAGCGAGCTTGGTCACGAATATCGCCTATAAAATAGCGCATACAGGGCTCATTGAACTTCTGCTGCATTTCAAATTGCTTAAGTTCGTCACGGGAATAGATAATCAGTTTTTTGGGCTTGTAACTTTCGAGAATTGTCTTAGTGCAATGTTTACCAAAAGAACCCGTTCCGCCCGTGATCAAAATAGATTTGTTATCAAACATTATTCTTCCTTAACTTGAATATATATTCCAACAACTTGAATATGAACGCACATTTTTTACTAAGCTACACATTAATGCAGCTCTATTTTCTCTTTAACATTTTAGCATCTAAAATCAACTGCGTTTGTCGTCCCGGCTATTTCTTTATGCTTCCTAGTATCTTTACAATATTATTTAGACAAGTCTTATTCACTAACCGAATTTTTTTATAATAGATCATTTTTCAATAACTTGCACTCGTTGAGTCACGCCACACACCAGAGTATAGGGTATGGTGTCCGACCAAAACGCAACTTCCTCAGCCGGCAAGTCTTCACCCCACAAAGTTACCGCATCGCCGGGTTTTGCTTCAGGTTGAGTAGCCAGATCAACAGTAATCATGTCCATGGATACCCGGCCGACCAGCGGCACGCGCTTGCCGTTGACCAGCACCGGCGTTCCGGCTTTAGCATAACGAGGGTAACCGTCGCCATACCCAATAGCCACAATGCCCAGAGTTGTATTCTTCTTGCACAGCCAACTGCCGCCATAGCCGACGGTTTCGCCTTCCAGGACAGGCTTGACCGCGATCAGCCGTGAATGCAGGCTCATGACCGGTTTAAGCCCTAGCTCTCGGCCCATGCTGTCGGGAAATGGGGAAATACCGTATAGCATTACGCCCGGCCGTACCCAGTCAGCCAATGATTCCGGCCAACCTAATATACCTGCCGAGTTGGCGATACTGCGCGGGCCTGGGTAGGTCGCCACGGTCTCGTTGAACTGACGGATCTGTTTAAGCGTCTTATCGTCATTTTTATCATCGGCGCTGGCTAAATGCGTCATCAGGCTGATTGGCTGCTTGACAATGGTGCAATTTTTTAAACGCTGATAAACGGCATTAAAATCTTTAGCTTTAAAACCCAGCCGGTTCATGCCGGTGTCAATTTTCAGCCAGGCCGTAAGCTTATCTTGCTCTTTCCGAGTTTCGAGAATTTCAAACTGGGAATTAGAATGCAGTACCGGCTCCAGTTGATACGCCAGCAGATCATCCACTTCTTCGACGCAGGTAAACCCTTCGAGAACGACGATCCTATTTTTCAATCCCGCCTTTCGCAACCGGACACCTTCATCAGCCCTAGCCACTGCAAAAGCATCAACATTTTGCAAGGCTTCGGCAATACGCAACATGCCATGTCCATAACCATTAGCTTTAACAAGCGCCATTACTTTCGCGCCCGGCGCACAACTACGTACTTTGGCTAAATTATGCTGAACAGCATCCAGATCGACTACGGCATACGCAGCTAGACTCATTCATAATCTCCACTGCCATGATAAACCCCGGCAAAATTTTCAAAGCGGGTATATTGTCCAAGAAAGGTAAGCCTGACAGTTCCCAGAGGACCATTACGCTGTTTGCCGATAATAACTTCGGCTATACCTTTGTCAGGGCTGTCTTCGTTATACACTTCGTCCCGATACACGAACACGATCAAATCGGCATCCTGCTCGATAGCTCCCGATTCACGCAAGTCAGACATCATCGGTCGTTTGTTGGGCCGTTGTTCCAGATTACGGTTAAGCTGAGATAAGGCGACTACAGGAACGTTCAATTCCTTGGCCAGCGCCTTTAACCCTCTGGAAATATCGGAAATCTGCTGCACCCGGTTATCACCGCTGGAAGGCGACTGCATCAACTGTAAATAATCCAATACTATCAAACCCAGCGGCCCATGCTCACGCACCAAACGTCTGGCTCTCGAACGCACTTCGGTCGGCGTTAACGCCGGCGTATCATCAATAAATAATTTAGTTTCAGCCAACAAATTGATGGCCGACGTCAAGCGCGGCCACTCATCATCCTCCAGCTTTCCGGTTCGGATTCTATGCTGATCGATACGTCCTAATGAAGACATCATCCTCATCGCTAGCGCATCTCCCGGCATTTCCATACTGAATACGGCCACAGGCTTATCACCTTTAATTGCAATATTTTCCGCCATATTCATTGCGATAGTCGTTTTACCCATTGAAGGGCGACCGGCCACAATAATCAAGTCGGCGGGCTGTAGACCTGAGGTCAGCTCATCAAAATCCGTGAATCCTGTGGCCGCTCCGGTAATGGAGCCTTCTTGCTCAAATAGCGTTTCAATTTTATCGACAGCGCGCGCCAGCAGTGATTTAATCGATGTAAAACCACCCTGCCCACGCTGCCTTTGTTCGGCAATTTTAAATACCTGGCGTTCGGCATTTTCAAGCAAATCGGCAGTCTCACGACCTTCTGTGTTGAACGCGGAATCCGAAATCTCTGTGCCGACATGAATCAACTGGCGCAGCACCGACCGGTCTCTGACTATATTGGCATAAGTCACGATATTCGCGGCGCTCGGCGTATCTTTTGCCAACATCCCTAAGTAGGATAATCCACCAGTATTTTCAAGCTCACCTATGGATTCCAGTGCTTCCGATATGGTAATCACATCAAAAGGAATCTGTTTTTCAGCGAGCTGTTCAATGGTTTTGAAAATTAATCGATGATCTTTCCTATAAAAATCACCTTCTGAGACCTTATCCGACACGGAATCCCAAGTCTGATTATCCAACATTAATCCACCTAAAACAGACTGTTCTGCCTGAATGGAGTTGGGAGGAATTTTCAAAGAATCCAAAGAGTAATCACGATCAAACGAATAATTTTCAGACATAATTCACAGCAATAAAAACGTTAGTTATAAAACACAGCATAAAAAAGAATTTCAAAAATTCAGAAAGATTAACGAAGAAGATGTAACACAGAAAATAATGTAAAGGGGGGCTAATTCATACAAAACGATGATAGCATTTACTAGCGCAATTTTAGCGTGACTACATAACAACTATACACTATTGTTAACATTTTAATTAGCTTGCGCTCGCTGAGCTCGATAAGAATGTGCAGCCTGAGTAAATCTAAACGTTGGCAGTGCACTTATATCTTAGGCCTTTTGCTATCTTCACGAATAAGCCTTGATTCTGGGACTACGCAGTTCGGCTCGCAAATAGTCGGAAAACAAGTCTGCCCGGACTTGATAGAGGGACTTTTTCAAGTCGTTGGCTTTGGCTTTCAAGGAAATCCACACGTGGTAGCCGCAAGCAATGTGATTCCGTTGAGAGCGGGCCTTGCGGCCTTGGCATTTCCCGGAACCGGTCAACTGTTTGAGTTCGCGGTGAAATTCTTCGACCTGCCAGCGCACCTCGTTCGCGTCTTGAGCGACCTGTGCGGTCAGGTTGCCATCCAGCTCATTGGTGATGAGCCAGCCAATGTCGCCGTCAGGGCCGACCAGCTTGAACAATTTGACCTTGAACGGTACTTTTTTCAGTTTGATGACGACGCCGGATTGGAGCCGTTCGGGCGTCCACTCGATCGCATCAAGATGCATATAACCTTCTTCTTTACTGAGGCTGACCATGCGGTTGCTTTTTAGGGTCGTATAAAAGGTTCGCTTGAACGCGTGGACCCGCTTCAGGTTTTCCCAGGAGGCATACCCACTATCGAACAACACCGTTTCGCCTTGAGTCCTTTGTCGGCAATGGCGTTGACGAGCATATCCCGGAAATGGTCGTTCTTGGTTTTGCCGCCGGCCGCGTTGTCATAAATCCGGTAATCGACCGGATAGTGTTCTCGGCCGTCGCTGTGCACCAGGTTGACGACGCCGATGCCTCGTACCAAACCGCCCACTGCACCGCTTTACTATTTCCTGACCGACTCGATCAATCTGGAATAGCGCTTGTCTGGCACGCTGTCGTCGATGATCAGGAACGCATCCTCGGTATTGTGGATCAACTCTTTGACCAGATCCCACACCTGCCGTGCCGTTATCCGGCGCTGTTTCAGGAAGTTACTCACCACGTCGTGACTGACAGGGTTCAAATGTTCGGACAAGTTGAAGCAGGTGTAGTTAATCGGCGTACAGATCAAGTATTCGACGTAACGTTGTTTCGTGATCATGCCCGTTAACATAACCTATTAAGCTAAGGCTGCGAAAGTCTCCTATGATTAAAGTTCATCGAGTATTTTTACTGCATAATAACTTAGGGAGTGTTCTTAATCATATTTAGCAGAACGGTTAAAATAGAGCATTTTATTAGGTATCTTGCCGGAAACTTATGACGCGTACTGTTTTGAAAGATGACCAATGGGAGCGAATAAAAGATCCTTTGCCCGGTAAAGCCAGCGATTGCGGAGTGACAGCCACCGATAACCGGAAATTTGTTGAAGCGGTCTTATGGATTGCTCGAACGGAATCACCTTGGCGAGACTTGCCAGAATCCTTCGGGAATTGGCATCGGGTTTATGTTCGTTATGACCGCTGGTCCCACAAAGGAGCATGGAGCCAACTATTTAAAGCCATAGCTGATGATCCAGATATTGACTATTTAATGGTGGATGAGAGCATTGTGCGAGTGCATCAACATGGAGCGGCAAAAAAACAACATCATGAAGAGGCGATAGGTAAATCACGCGGCGGCTTAAGCACTAAGATTTATGCGGACGTTGATGCCTTGGGTAATCCGGTTCGTTTGTTGCTTACCGCAGGACAAACACGTCCGAATATATTCAAGCTGAAGGATTGATTGAAGGGGGGCGAGGCCGGCTACGTATTAGCTGATAAAGGTTATGATTCAGATCAGTTTGTATTTGCCATAGAAAAAAACCATGCGATACCGGTGATTCCCTCGAAAAAGAACCGGAAAATGCCAAGGAATTTGGACAAAATTCTTTATAAAGAACGAAATTTTACCTGAATTCGGGATAAGAAAACTGAGAATGAGCGCCGCCCTTTTCGTATAAGATTCTGTTTCCGCAAACAAATCTTAACCTGATCCGGGAGGTGCTCATGGACAGTTTAACTGAACTTTATTGCC